>Ga0247727_10002772_pt1 | contig 39572 bp, 39 predicted proteins | sample WisWelCaveWW1625_FD_202498 | JGI IMG/M metagenome (GOLD analysis project Ga0247727, IMG submission 202498) | Biofilm microbial communities from Wishing Well Cave, Virginia, United States - WW16-25 | ecosystem: Environmental > Aquatic > Deep subsurface > Groundwater > Cave microbial mat | place... | reverse complement strand
CCCGCGCGCTCGGGGGGGGGGGGGGGGGGGGGGGGGGGGGGGCGGGGGCCCGGGCGGGGGGGGGGGGGAGGGGGGGGGGGGGGGGGGGGGGGGCCGGAGGTCGTGTTCGCGGGACGGGTCACGGACGACCTGCTGGTGGCGCACTTCCACGCCGCCGACGTGTTCTGCCTGCCGTCGCTGACGATCGCGGAGGCGTTCGGCATGGTGCTGCTCGAGGCGATGGCCTGCGCCAAGCCGCTCGTCACCACGCGGCTGCCGACCGGCGTCACCGCGATCAACCGCGAGGGCGTCACGGGGCTAGTGGTGCCGCCCGGCGATGCGGGCGCGCTCAGGGAGGCGCTGGGCGCGGTCCTGGGTGACGGCCCGCGGCGCGAAGCGATGGGCCGCGCGGCGCGCGCGGCGCTCGAAGCCGAATACACCGCCGCCCGTATGGGCGAGCGGTTCCTCAGTCTGTATCGGGAGCTGGTCGCGGCCTAGGCAGGCGGCGCCGCGGCGCCTCCGGGGGCATGGGGAGCGTCACGAGGTGCGCGGCCGCGAGCGTGGACACGAAGGCGGCGTGTCGCACATTGAGGAACAGGCGGCGCAGCCCGGCCATCGTGCCCGATCCCCGCACGGCCTCGGGCACGACCCGTACCGCCCGATCGGCGACGCTGCGCCAGCCGCCGAAGCGGCGCACCCGATCGAGCGTGGCGCCCCACGCGATCGCCTCGGCGCACCGCTCGGTGGGCCAGCGGCGCCGGCCCCAGTAGTCCCGCCACCGCGCGAGCCGGAGATAGCGCGGCTCGTAGGAGGGCTCCACCTCCCCCGCGATCGCCGCCGACAGGTGCGCCGCGTCGGCGATCGCTTCCTGCAGCGGCTCCGGCCGCGGGTCTTCCTCGAGCCGGCCGAGCACCTCCGACACGGTGAAGCCCGGCGCGCGCGCGACCAGCGCGAGGTCGAGCGCCGCACGCAGCGAGCCCGTGCTCCACGCGTGGTTGCGGGCGTCGTGCAGCACGAAGTGCCAGAACAGGTCCTCGGTCGCGGGGACCAGCAGGCCCTTCATGCCCGCCGGCTCGGCGCGCAGGAACCACGCCTCGGCCGAAGCGGCGCGGCCCCAGCGCACCGGGCCGAGCCGCCAATGGAGCTCGACGATCCGCCCGTCCGGGCTGGTGAAGCCCTCGTGGTACGGGCGGAAACTCGGCGACAGCGCCTCCTCGCGCCGGTAGCCGCGCACGTAGTCGAGCGACTCGAGGATGTAGGCCGCCTGCTCGACGTCCCGCTCGGCCACCAGCACGTCGAGGTCGTTCATCCACCGCACGCCGAGCGCGGGCGCGTAGTTCGCCGCCAGCAGCGCCGAGCCCTTGAGGGCGATCGCGGTGACGCCGGCCGCCTCGAACTCGGCGCCGAGCTGCATCAGGTCGTTGGTGAGCTGGATCGCCTGGGTGCGCGCCTCGCCGAACGCGTCGGCGCAGGGGATGTCCAGCGTCGGCGGCGCGATGTGGCGGAGCTCGAGGGCCTCGAGCGCCCAGCCGAGCGGCGCGCCGACCCCGTCCCAGGTGATGGCCGCGAGCCAGCTGTCGTCGCGCGCCTCCGCGGCGGCCCAGCGCTCCACGAGCTGCGTGGCGGCGGGACCGCCGTCGAGGGCCACGCGCAGCGTGCGCGCGAACAGCCGGCGGATCTGGACCGGGTTGAGGCGACTCATGCGAGCACTCCAAGGCGGGGCGCGGCTAGGGTCACGGCCCGCGCTCCTCACGCAAGTCCGCCTGTCTGCGTAGGATCAGCCCGGCGCTCCACACGGCGCAAGTGCGGACGTGAACAGCGGAACATCCAACTGAGCAGGGTGCGCGTTCGCTGCGCGTCGTGGCCGAATCTCCCTCGACGCACGCGACCACCCAGACTGCACCCACGGACTCGCAGACCTAGTGGTCAGGGAGTCGACGTCGCCACCACGCGCGGTCCGCTGCCGATAGATCGTCTATCCGATCGCGAACACGCCTCCATTGACTCTCAATTTCCGGAGGGGCCTGCCACCCGCCGCAGTGGGCGGCGCACTTGAACAACAGCAAGAGCAATGGATCAGGGACCTTGCGCAGCAGAGTCCCATGTGGCGCATCGGGTGGCGCTGCGTCGAGCGCCTCCTGGCATTCCCGCAGAAGGCCAACGAAGATGCCGGCCCATTCGGTTGTTGACAAGTGTATCCCAACGAGTTCGGTGTCAGGCCGGGCTCTTGCGGTGAATAGCGGCTCATAGCGCTGCGGAACCTGGCCGGAGTGCGTGTACGATCGAGTCCGCGCCGTCTTCGATTCCAGGATATCCCCGAACGCCTTCCAGAGTTTCGTGTCGCCATGCGTAGCCCTCAATCGCGCCGCGTAGTCGTCCGCCATGAAGCGCAGTCGCGTTCCATAAGCAGGTCGCGGAGGTCATCCTCCGGTGGCGTCTTGCAGCGAGCGTTCTCAAACACAAAGTCGATGACTCGCATTGACGTCGGCCCTCTGGCCAGCCGGGTTGGAGCGCGTGTGGCCGAAGCTGAGGACAGTTGGCTACGCCTTCGCGCACGTGTGCCCCAAAACGCTACGGAAACTGAAGGCCGATAAGCGCCGCAGGACCCTTTAGGAGCTCGTAGGCAGCGCGAGCGCTTCCTAGCGTCTGGACTGATGCCGCTAGACCTGACAGGAGGCCGCGAAGGCGGACGAGGTTCGGCCTTGTCGATTCCAATTCACCTTCAGCTTCGCTGACCACCGCTAGCACAGGTTCGCGCTCGTCATTACGGACTTCCGAGGAATCCTCCACTGCATCGCGAATCGCGGCTAGAGCTCGCGTGATCACCTCGCGCTCAGTTGATCCGAGCGCCTGGGTAAGCGCGGCAGAGGATCCGGCTCCCGTCCGCACGACACCGATTGGGTTGAAGATGTTGACCGTCGTTCCGACATCAGCAGGGGTGCGGGTTGATCTGCTTGCGGCGAGCAGCGCGAAATCAATCTCCGATTCCGCGCGCTTGCTTGCCATAGATAGGAGGTCGTTGTGTGGAGGCCACTGCCCCTCGCTCATTCGTTTTAGCGCTCTGGCGTCGGCATCCCTCAGGTCAGCACAGTGAGTGTCAAGCGCGGATCTAACCTCACTCTTGGCCATCTGTGCTAGGGAATCCGACAGCGGGAGCTCGGCCGCGGCGATCGCGCGGGCCACGATCTGCCAGGCAAGCATCGCGCGCACATCGTATTCCTGCTGGATGAGCTTGCGTGTGCTGACAATCAACCCTGAAGAAAACAATGCGCCGCGCAGCGAAGCCTCAGCCTCGATGCGCATTCGTTCCTGTGCGAACGCCTGGGCGCGAGCACCGAACTCGAGTGCCACGCGCTGGCGCGCAAGTTCGAGCGCAGGGGATGGGAACACGTTATCGCTATGCGCAGAGACCGCGAAGTCCGGCATTCATGGCCACGTACTATGAAGCCAGCCGCCAATGACCGCCAGCGCCACCGCGTGAGGCAATGCCGTGCGCACGCGCGAGCTAGGCGCCGTCCTAGTGGCCCTTGCGTTTAGCTGCAGATTAGCGATATTATCTGACACAATGATAACTCATAGCTAAACAGATAAGACCAACCTAGACTACGTGTCGCACTGATGGATCCGGCTCGAAACCCCTTTGCCCCAGGTGCAGGGACCCGACCGCCTCAACTGGCGGGGCGGGAAAAGCTCATTGAAGCCGCCAGAATCGCCATTAGGCGAGTAAAGGCAGGTAGGCCCGCCAAGAGCCAGATGCTCCTCGGCCTGCGTGGTGTGGGGAAAACCGTGCTGCTCAACACGATAGCCGAAATCGCCGAAGCAGAGGGCTACGCGATCTCGATTCTGGAGGCTCCAGAGAATCGTCGGCTGGCCGAGATGCTCGTTCCGCCACTCCGACGCCTACTGTATCAACTTAGCGGCGTCGAACGAGCCCGAGACAGGGCTAACCGTGCGCTCGGCGTTCTCCGCGCCTTTGCCGGCGCGTTCCAAGTGAGCATAGGAGGCGTCGAAGTCTCGGTGCGCTCAGGAGAAGGGGTCGCTGACTCGGGCCACCTTGAGTCGGACCTACCCGAGCTCTTTCTTACAGTGGCAGAGGCGGCAAACGCTGCCGAGCGACCCGTCCTCTTGGCCATCGACGAAGTGCAGTACTTGGAACAGCAGGACCTCGCCGCGCTGATCGGATCGCTGCACAAGGTCGGACAGCGAGGTCTTCCGCTGATCGTCTTTGGCGCCGGTCTTCCGCAGTTGGCCGCACTTGCCGGGGAAGCAAAGTCGTATGCCGAGCGACTTTTCGACTACCCAGCGATGGGACCTCTGGAATCGGCCGCTGCGGAGCAAGCCGTAAGGGAACCGATACGCGCCGAAGGAGCGGAGATCGAGCAGGAGGCGCTCGACCAGATCGTTCGACGGACTGAGGGTTACCCGTACTTCCTGCAAGAATGGGGATCCCACGCATGGAATGCGGCCGGGCAGAGCCCCATCCGAACGGCAGATGTTAACTCCGCGACTGGGTTGGCCTTGGAAGCCCTCGACCAAGGCTTCTTCCGCGTGCGGCTTGATCGATTAACGCCTCGCGAAAGGGACTACATGCGAGCGATGGCCGAACTAGGACCTGGACCGCACCGCTCCGGAGATATCGCTGGAGCGCTTGGCATGGAAGTCACCTCGGCCGGCCCGCTCCGTAGCGGCCTTATCAGGAAAGGCATGATATACAGTCCAGCTCATGGCGACACAGCGTTCACGGTGCCCATGTTCGACGCCTTCATGACGCGGACGATGCCCGACTGGAAGGCGGCCAGCGCTCAAATGCGCAAGCAGCGCAGGAAGGATAGGCGTTTATGAATGGGCGGTGAGGGACTCGAACCCCCGACCTTGGTATGTGCGACCGAAGCCTTGCCCGCCGATGAATCGCTAGTCTGCCAGGCATGCCGGGAAGAAAGATCGTGTCCGGCCTGAAAAACCGCTATCGTGGCTGACCACGCGCCGGGCGGCTCGCGAGACAAGGCGCCGGCAGCCGAAACGGAGAGACTCGACGAGAATGCCGTCGCAGCGTGCATGCTCTGCCGCCGCCATCACGGCGGTGCTGGCAGAAGGATCAGCGGCACCCTATGGGGTCTTGCCCTGAGCGACCAGCTGCCCCGTATTCTCGGCGGTTCTGACCATCGCGACGACCATCTCGCACCAGATTCTGGCCCCGATCACCGAGAGGAGGAAAACGACCGGGCTAAGGATCAGATACAGCAGGCCGCGGCCGACTCCCACGCTGAAACCGCTGATGAGGAATACGATCGCGAAGACGCCGGAAGCCAGAATCGCCAGGCCGTACAGGATACTGATGATGCGGATCGTGATGAATTCGGTGAACGACATGTTGAAGAGCCGGGAAAAGAACCCGGTCTGTTCGAAGCGCGGTTCCACGTTCAGCCTCCTGCGTGGTTGTGATCCCGGGGTCGTGCGGGGGAAGAACGCCAGGGGTGGGAGAAGCTGCACGCCAGCCTGCGGCGCGGCAAGCCGGCCCTCGGCGGGAGGCAGGGACCAGAACCCGCAGCCGGGAATGAGCGAACAGAATCCTGGAGGTCGGCGTGAATGCAGGAATCCTAGTGGGCGGTGAGGGACTCGAACCCCCGACCTCTGGTATGTGAGACCAGCGCTCTAACCAGCTGAGCTAACCACCCTCGTCGCGGCCGACGCCTCGGGCGCCGCCGCGCCCGTCCCGAGGTGGGCCCTCCAGGGCTCGAACCTGGGACCAACGGATTATGAGTCCGCCGCTCTAACCACCTGAGCTAAGGGCCCGCGAAGCCGCCGAAATGTCGCGAGCGGGCCGATGCGGGTCAAGCACGGGGCGTGTAGCTTGGGCGCCATGCGGATCGGCTTCAACGCACGACTGCTCGCCAGCGACGACCGCCGCGGCTTCAACCGCTATGCGGCGGGGCTGGCGCGCGCGCTCCAGGCCTCGGGGCGCTGCGAGGTCGTCCTGTTCGCCGACGCGCCGATCCACCCGGTCCACGGGCTCGGCGCCCTGGAGCAGCGGGCGGAGCCGGTGAGGCCCCAGTGGCGCTGGCAGCATGCCTGGCTCCCCGCCGCGCTCCGGGAGGCGCGGGTGGATCTCTTCCACGCGCCCGCGCACTGGGGCGTGCCGCTGCGCTCGCACTGTCCCGTGGTCGCGACCATCCACGACGTCGCCGACCGGGAGCGGCCCCAGGACTTCGCCGGCGTTTCGCTCCGCGCCGTCATGCGCCACCGGTTCGAGGAATGGCTGGTGGTGCGCCGCGCGGCACGCATCCTGACCGTGTCGCAGTACTCGGCGCGGAGCATCGAGCGGTACCTGCGCGTGACGCCGGGGCGGATCGCGGTGACGGTCGAGGGAGGGGAACCGGCCGACGCGAGTGCGGCATCGGACGACAGGAGCAGCGCGGATCGGATCGCTGCCCCCGCACGCCTGGGGCTCGTGCCGCCGTATTTCATCGCGGTCGGCGGGTTCGAGGCGCGGAAGAACCCGGGGGCCGTGGTGCGCGCCCTCGCCGCGTTGGGGGAATCGGAGCGCACGACGGTCGCGTTCGTGGGGCGGCGTACGCGCGACGCCGACGCGCTCCGCGTGGCGGCGCTCGCCACGGGCGTAGACCGATGGGTGCAGGTACTCGGGGAAATGCCCGATGCGGACCTGACGACGCTCCTTGCCGGCGCCGTGGCCCTGCTGATGCCGTCACGCCTCGAGGGCTTCGGGCTTCCCGTCGTGGAAGCGATGCACGCGGGCACGCCGTCCATCGTGTCGGACGCCGGCAGCCTGCCCGAGATCGCGGGCGACGCGGGTGTCGTCGTCCCGGTAGACGACGCCGCGGCACTCGCCGCCGCCATGCGGCGCCTCGTGGCGGAGCCCGCGACCCGCGCGGCGCTCGCCGCGCACGCCCGCGCGCGGGCAGCGCGGTTCACCTGGAAGGCCGCCGCCGAGCAGACGCTGGCGGTATACGAACAAGTGCTGCGAGTAGCGAGTGGCGAGTAGCGAGTGGCGAACGGCGGGCGCCCCGATCCACTCGCCACTCGCCATTCGCTACTCGCTACTCGTTCTCAAGGCAAACCGCAGCCTCTCACGGAACCCATCTCGCTCAGCCTCCGTCAGTGCCAGGAACCACCACAGGGTGAGCAGGACGATCACCCCGCCCGCCATCTCGGCGCCGAGGCCGAGCCAGCCGGCGGGCGGTTCGTGCGCGCGGGCCAGCCACCACAGCGCCGCCGTGACCGGCGCGCCCCAGGCCACCGGCGTCAGGACGGCGCGGGCGAGTGCGCCCACCGGTACGCCGAAATGGCGCCGCAGCAGCAGGGGCACCATCCACAGGCTGGTCGCGCCGAGCCCGAGGAGCGTGCCCCACAGCGGGCCGGGCAGCCCGACGAGTCGGGTCGCTGCGATGGACAGGCCGAGGTTGAGCGTGCCGCTGGCGAGCGCGGGGGGTACGAGGGCGCGCATCAGGCCGGTGCCGCCGAAACACCAGCCCCACAAGGAGAGCAGGGCCATCATCCAGCCGTTGACCGCCGCCAGGAGCGACACCGTGTCCCCGGCGTAGTTCGGCGCACCCACCCAGCGCGCGACGAAATGGTGGTTCCACGCCGCGATAGGTCCGAGCATCGCGACGGCGAGTCCGGATACCAGCCGCGTGAGGTCGAGCAGTCGCGCCCGGAAGTCCTCGTGCCGCCCGAGCGCGTGCAGCTCGGCGAGGGCCGCCCAGGAGGCGTTGCCGAGGCCGAGCACCTGCTGCCCGGCGAGGGCCATGAGGCGCTGCGTCAAGAACAGCGGAGCCACCTGTCCGGGGCCCAACATCAGCGCGACGACCGTGTTGTCGGTGAACAGCCCGATCCGCCCGGCGAAGCTGGTGAGCAGCGTCGGGAGGTTGAGCCGCCACAACCGCCGCTCGGCCTCGCTGTCGGCCCCGTCCGCCCAGCGCGCCGTGCGCAGGACGGCGTGGCGGCGCAGGCCGTCCACGGCACACAGGGCCGCGAACACCGCCTGGCCCGTGACGAGCGCCGCGAGCTGGCCGGTGATGCCGAAGCCGCGCCACGCCAGCACCAGGGCCAGCGACGTCGCGACGAGGCTCTGCGCCAGCGCGTAGCCGTGCACGGCGTACCCGCGCTGACCGGCCTCGGCCAGCACACGGAACGGCAGCATCGGGTAGAGCCCGAGGCCGACGAGCCCGATCAGCGCAGCGAACCGCAGGTCGAGGCGCAGCCCCGGGTGCACCGGGACGAGCGCGGGGATGAAGAACGCCACCAACGCCCCCGCGACCAGCGCCAGCACCGCGACCAGGGTGAACGCGCGCACACCGGCCGCGAACGCCCGCACCAGCTGGGTGCGGTCCGCCTGGGCTAGGGCGTGAGCGACCACGGGGCCGATCGCGCCGGCCAGCCCCAGCTCCAGCAGCGTCAGATGCCCTAACCAGTCGCCGAGGGCCCGCACGGCGCCGAAGCGCTCCGTGCCGAGCCAGCGTAACAGGAGTGGAGTCGAAACGAACGCGACCGCGATCGTCACCGCGGTCATGAGGAGGCCGCTGCCGAACGTGAGCGCCGAGCGGCGCGTGCGGAGGTTGTCCGGGCCCGTCACGGCCGGCTAGAGCACGCCGCCCCGCCGGAACATCCCCACCTCGTCGAAGCGGCGCTCGTAGAGGCCGAGCACCTCCTCGCGCGAGACGACGGCGACGCCCGCCTTGCCGACCTCGATGCCCGCCGCGTAGTTGGCCAGCTCCGCCGCCTCGCGAATGTCCGCGCCGGCCGCGAGCGCGGTGCCGACCCACGCCGTGACGGTGTCGCCGGCACCGCTCACGTCGTACACCTCGAGGGCCTGCGTCGGGAGCCGCGTGATGTGGCCTTCATGGTCGAGCAGCGCCATCCCATGCGGACCGAGCGTGAGCAGCAGGCTGTGGACGTCGAGCCGCTCCATCACCGCGGGCAGGGTATCGGCGTGCTCGATGTCCACGGCCGCGCCGAGCGCCGCTTCCAGCTCGCGGCGGTTGGGCTTGAAGACCGTGGCGCCCTTGTACTCGAAGAAGTGCTTGTACTTGGGATCCACCACCGACGGGATGCCGCGCTTGCGCGCGGTCTGGATCGCAGCGGAGATCACGCCGGGCGTGAGGACGCCCTTGTTGTAGTCCTCGAGCAGCACGGCGTCGGCGTGCTTGAGGGCGCTGCGCAGGCGGTGCAGCAGATCGTCCAGCACGTCCGCGGCGAGGTAGGTCGCCTCTTCCTCGTCGATGCGCACCAGCTGCTGGTTGCGCGCCACCACGCGCGTCTTGGACGTCGTGGGCCGGGCCGGCACCACCACCACCCCGTCGTCCCGAATGCCGGCCGCCGCGAGCTCGGTGCGCAGCTGCTCGCCGCGCCGGTCGTCCCCGACGGCGGCCACCAGCGTCACCTCGGCGCCGATCGCCGCGACATTGGCCGCGACGTTGGCGGCGCCCCCCAGGGCGTAGCGCCGGTCGTGGACGTTGACCACCGGCACCGGCGCCTCGGGCGAGATCCGCTCGACGTCGCCCATCAGGTAGATGTCGAGCATCGCGTCCCCGACCACCACGACGCGGCGTTGCCGCATCGTCTCGAGCAGGCCGACCACCCGATCGCGAGCAATCACGTCGCGTCTCCTGTCGCGGTCACCACGGGACGGCGCCGCCCCAGCGCCGCCGCACCACGGCCTGGAGCCGCCAGACCCACCGGTCGCCGGCCGCGCCGGACACATGCGCCGCGTTCCGCACGTCGTGCCGGCCCAGCTCCGCGGCGAGCTGCACACCCGGCCGCGGGTTCCAGCGGGCCGACGCCGCCAGCCGCAGGGTCCGCTCCACCACGCCGTCGAAGATGGTCGGAGTTTGCGGGAACAGCGAGTCCGCGGGGTACTGCAGCCGGAAGTCCCCCTGGCCCTGGCGCAGGGCCGTCACCTCGAGGCCGGCCAGGACGCGCGGCACGGGCGTCACCGTGAGCCGCGCGGTCGCCTGGTCGTAGTCCGCGTAGTTCCGGCCGAGGCCGACGGTGCGGAAGCTGTACTGCTCCTCGTTGGCCGGCGTGCGGTAGGCGAGGTTCGTCACTCGGGTGTAGAGCAGCGACCAGCTCACCAGCCCGCCGCGCGCGCCGCCCGAGGCCGACAGCGTGTAGCCGTAGCCCGGCGGCTCCTGGTCGCTGGCGGACCGATCGTCCACCTGGAAATCGTCGAGGTACAGTTGGCCGTACAGGCGCAGGGACCCGCGCGGCCGCCACAGCGCGTCCGCCGCGAGCAGCACGTTGGCTGTCGTCGCCCCGTCGTACTGCGATACCAGGAAAACGTTCAGCGGATTCAGGTACCACAGCTCGAACGAGCGTGGAATGCCCCCGGTCTGCGCGTACACCGCCGATTCGGCGAGCGAAAACGCGAGGCGCTCGGACGGCTGCACCACGAGGCGGTGCATCGCGAGGTAGCGGTTGACCGGCTGCGTCGTGCCCCACAGCGGCAGCGGGTCGAGCTGAGCCGCGAGCAGCTCCAGTCGGAGCCGGGGCGGGCCGAACCGCAGCGCCAGGTGATCGAAGCTGTACGGGTTCGCCGACAACAACAGCCCGTCGGCGTCGGGGCTCCCCCAGTTGCGATCGATCGAGCCGAAGAAGGCGGCGACGTAGCGCCACGATGCGTCGAGGTAGGCCTCCCCGAGCCGCCCCGCCGTCACGCGGTCCTTCTTGCCGCGATAGTCGGGGTCGTACTTCAGGCGGTTGTCGAAGAACGGTGCGGTCACCAGGGTGAGGCGCGGCAGGTCGAGCGCCAGCACGAGGCCGCCCTGCGGGAACACGCCCGAGGAGTCCGCCGCGGGCCGGACCGGATCACGCCGGGCGTCGGAGGCCGCGAGCGCGCCGGCGCGCGCCTCGACGTGCCACGCCTCCGAGTCGGCCGGCGGCGCCAGCTCGGCCAGCAGCGCGCGCACCGCGGCGGCGAGCGGCGTCGCGAGGGCCGTCGTATCCACATTCGCGAGGGCGCGCGCGACGTCGGCGCGGCGGAGCGGGCGGGTCAGCGGGTCGGGATCCCGCAGCACGCCGGCGCGGATCAGGTGCTCGACCCAGGGCGCGGCGGCATCACCCACCGAGAGAAACCGGCCGTTGGTGGCCGGCGTCTGCGCGGCGAGCGGGCCCGACGCGGTCGCGAGCGACAGAAGGGCCGGGAGGAGGGCGCGCATGGCGCCAATATAGCCCCCGGAGCGTTAGCTTTCGCGCCCGATGCCGTCCACTGTGCTCGTGACACGCGGCGACCTGGTCGAGTCGCGCCACCGGGTGTCCCTTGCGGTGGTGCGGGCGGATGGCGCCCGGGTCGCCGCCAGCGGGGATCCGGGCCTCGTCGCCTTCTGGCGCTCGTGCGCCAAGTTCTTTCAGGCCATTCCTCTGGTCGCGGACGGCGCCGCCGACGCGCTCGGCATCGACGACGAGGAGCTCGCGCTCGCCTGCGCGTCACACAACGGCGAGGATCGGCACGTGGCGGTGGCGCAGCGGCTCCTCGCGCACGCCGGCGCCGCGGCGGACGACCTCGTGTGCGGACCCCACGCCTCCATCTCGGATGACGTGGAGCGCGAACGGCGCGCGCGGGGCCTCGCCGCGACGCGAGCACACAGCAACTGCTCGGGGAAGCACGCCGCGATGCTCGCCTTGGCCCGCCATCGGGGCTGGAGCCGCGACTACGCCGACCCGCAGCATCCCCTGCAGCGACGGTGCCTGGAAGAAGTGGCCCGCTGGGCCAACCTGCCGGTGGCCGCCGTGCCGCATGCCACCGACGGCTGCGGCGTGCCGAGCTTCGCGCTGCCGCTCGAGGCGATGGCGCTGGCCTACGCCCGGCTCGGTGCCGCCGCCGCCGGGGACCCGGTGCCGGCCGCCGGTGCGGCCGCCGGGGCCGCGGCCCGGCGTCTCGTCGGCGCGGTGCGCGAGCATCCCTTCCTCCTCGCCGGCACCGAGCGGCTCGACACAGACCTGATCCAGACGAGCGGAGGTCGCGTCGTCGCCAAGGTCGGCGCCGAGGGCGTCTACTGCGCGGCCATTCCGGAGCTACGCCTCGGGCTGGCGCTCAAGGTGGAGGACGGCGCCTCCCGCGCCCTCGACCCGACCCTGCTGGCACTGCTCGAGGCCGTGGCGCCGGGCTTCGCGCCGGGTCTCGAGGCGTACCGGGCGCCGGAGATTCGCAACACCCGTGGCGCCACGGTGGGCCGCATCGAGGCTCGCATCGAACTGCACCGCGATGCATAAAGACGGCGTGACGGCCGCGGGCCCCGGCGCTACCGTGAAGGTGCTGGACGAGCCCACGGTCGGGCTCGTGCGCGTGGCTGCGGCGCTCACGGATGCCGAGCAGGGTGTTCTGGCGGACCTGATGCGCGCCGCGCTCGGCCGGGGCACCGGCGCCGCCTGGCTCGAGGAGCTGGTGCTGGCGGCCGTGTTGTTCGTCGGGTTCCCGCGCGCCCTGGTGTCCGCGGCCGCGCTGCGCACGCTCGTCCCCGACCCGGCGGGCGAGCCGGGCGACGCCGCCGACTACGCGGCGTGGCCGGCGTGGCGGGAGCGTGGGGAGGCCACGTGCCGAACGGTCTACGGGGCGAACTACGAGCAGCTGCGCCGCAACGTCCGCGCGCTGCATCCGGCGCTCGACGCCTGGATCGTGATGGACGGGTACGGCCGGACCTTGAGCCGTCCGGCGCTGGATCTCAAGCGGCGCGAGTTCTGTGCGATCGCCATGCTCGTGCCGCAGCGCGTGCCGCGCCAGCTGCGCTCGCACCTGCACGGGGCGCGCAATGCCGGCGCCACAGTCCCGGAGGTGGACGCGGTGCTCGACATCGTCGCCAGCATGCCGGTCGTGCCCGGCTCGCGCGCCGCCGCAGCGCGCCGCCTGTGGGCCGAGCTGCGCTCGGAACCGTGAGGTCGGGCCGGATGGCCCGGGCAGGCGATCGTGTTCATTGACCAGGTCACGGTGGACGTCCGGGCCGGCGACGGCGGATCGGGGATGACGGCGTTCCGCCACGAGACCTTCGCCCCGAAGGGGGGGCCCTCGGGTGGCGACGGAGGCCGGGGCGGCGGCGTCTGGGTCGTCGCCGATCCTAACCTGTACACCCTGCTCGACTACACGTACCGGCCGAAGTGGGTGGCGGACAACGGCGCGCCTGGTGGCCCGACCCAGCAGACGGGGCGCTCGGCCGACGACCTCATCCTGCCCGTGCCCGCCGGAACCGTCGTGAGCGATGCCGACACGGGGGAGTTCGTGGGCGAGGTGCTGGCGGCGGGCGATCGGCTGCTCGTGGCCAAGGCCGGCCGCGGCGGGCGCGGCAACCAGCACTTCGCGACGCCGACGCGCCAGACGCCCTACCACTACCAGCCCGGCGAGGATGGCCAGCGTCGCCGCCTCCAGCTGACGCTGAAGCTCATCGCCGACGTGGGCCTGCTGGGTGAGCCCAACGCCGGCAAGAGCACGCTGCTCGCGACCGTCACCGCCGCGCGGCCGAAGATCGCGGACTACCCATTCACCACCCTGGAACCCAACCTCGGCGTAGTGCAGCGGTCGGACCACCGCTCGTTCGTGATCGCCGACATCCCGGGGATCATCGAAGGCGCGCACGCCGGCAAGGGCCTCGGCCTCAAGTTCCTGCGACACGTCGAGCGAACCCGGATCCTCCTCTATCTCGTGCCGCTGGACGCTGCCGACCTCGCGGCGGCCTACGCGCTGCTGCGACGCGAGGTGGCGCGATTCTCTCCGGCGCTCGCGGAGCGCCCCCACGCCGTGGCCTGGACGAAGGCGGACCTCGTGCCCGAGGGGGAGCTGCCGAAGCTCCCCGACACGCCCGACGCCTTCGCCAGCGTCGTTGTGTCGGCGGTGGCGCGGCGCGGACTGGATGCGCTGCTCGAGACCCTGTACCGGCGGCTGGCCGAGGCGCGCGCGTCGGCGTGAGCGCGTGCACCCTGACCCGCGATGATCCCCGCTATCCCGCGGGACTGCTGCAGCTTGAGCAGCCGCCCCGCACCCTGTGGTGCGACGGCGACGTCGCGCTGCTGGAGCGGCCCGGCGTCGCGATCATCGGGACGCGGAAGCCGACGACCTACGGCGTCCGCGCCGCGCACGGCGCCGCGAAAGGGCTCGCCGAGGCGGGGCTCGTGATCGTGAGCGGCCTCGCCCAGGGACTCGACGCCCGCGCCCACGAGGGCGCGCTCGACGCGGGCGGCGGGACGATCGCCGTGCTCGGCGGCGGCACGGACGTTGTGTACCCGCTCGGCAACCGCGACCTGTTCGAGGCGGTACGCGAGCGGGGGCTGCTGGTGAGCGAGTATCCGCCCGGTACCGACCCGCGCGGGTACCATTTCCCGGCCCGCAACCGCATCATCGCCGGGCTGGCCCGCGCGCTGGTGGTGGTCGAAGGCGGCTTCAAGAGCGGCACGGCGAACACCGCCGAGTGGATGCTCCGACTGAGCCGTCCGGTGCTGGCGGTGCCCGGCCGCATCGAAGACCGGCAAGCCCAGGGGCCGAACCTGCTCATCCACGAGGGCGCGGGGATGTACCTCGCACCCGACGACGTGCTCGCCGCCCTGGCCGCAGCCGACCAGCCCGCGAAGGACCGCGCGTGGGCGGCCGGCGTGCTCCAGGCCCTGGAGCGCGCGCGGCGTGAGGCGCTCACCGCTCCGCTGCGTGACGCTCGCGCCGCGGGCGAGGTGGCCCGGGCGGCGCTCACCGGCGCCGAGGCGGCGCTGTTCGATCTCATCGGCACGGAGCCCGTGCCGGTGGATCAGCTCGTCGTGCGGAGCCGACTCGAGCCGGGCCTGCTGCTCGCGGCGCTGAGCTCGCTCGAGATCCAGGGCCTGGTCACCCAATTGCCCGGGAAACGCTTCGCGCTCGCCTCGTGACCGCGCACCACGTCTACGTCCACGTGCCGTTTTGCGCGCGCCGCTGCACCTATTGCGACTTCAGCATCGCCGTGCGCCGCCGGGTGCCGGTGGACACCTATCTCGACGCGCTGGCGCGTGAAGTCTCGCGCATCGATCTGCCGGACGCACTGAAGACCATCTACCTCGGCGGCGGAACACCCTCGCGACTGGGCGGAGCCGGCATCGCGCGGCTGCTCGGTCTGCTGGGCGAGGGAGGGGGCCGCGGCGCCGAAGAAGTCACGCTGGAAGCGAACCCGGAAGACGTCGCACCGGACGCCGCGCGCGCCTGGCTGGCGGCCGGCGTGAACCGGCTCTCGCTCGGCGCGCAGAGCTTCGAGCCGAGGGTCCTGGCGTGGATGCACCGGACCCATGACGCGGACGCGATCGCCGCCGCCGTCGCGCACGCGCGCTCGGCGGGCTTCACGAACCTGTCGCTCGATCTCATCTTCGCGCTCCCGGAATCGCTGGGGCGCGACTGGGACGCGGATCTGTCCCGGGCGCTCGCGCTCCAGCCCGACCACATCTCCCTGTACGGCCTCACGGTCGAGCCCGGCACCGCGCTCGCGCGCCAGTTGGCGCGCGGCGAGGCCCGCGGCGCGCCGGAGGGGCGCTACGAAGAGGAATACCTGCGCGCGCACGAGGTGCTTTCGGCGGCCGGCTTCCGGTTCTACGAGGTGTCGAACGCCGCGCGGCCGGACCGCGAGGCCCGCCACAACGCGGCGTACTGGCGCCTGGTCCCGTATCACGGCCTGGGGCCGAGCGCGCACAGCTACGACGGGGCCAGCCGGTGGTGGAACGAGCCGGCCTACGCGCGGTGGGCGCGGCTCCTCGCCGAGGGGCAAAGCCCGGTCGCGGGCCGGGAATGGCTCGACGAGCGGCAACGCGCGCTGGAACGGGTGTATCTCGGGTTGCGTACGGTGGAAGGGATCGAAGTCGCCAGTGGCGAGTCGCGAGTGGCGAGTGGCGGCGCGGACCTCGAGGCTATCGGCGAGCGATGGGTGCACGCGGGGTGGGCCGAGTGGCACGGCACCACCTCGCTACTCGCTCCTCGCCACTCGCCACGCCGTCTGGCACTCACCCCCCGTGGCTGGCTGCGCCTAGACGAGTTAGTCGCAGCCATCTAAATTGCTGCAGGACATAAAGTTGCCTATGAAAGACCCGTTGAGCGATCGCGAGCAGAGGGTTCTGGAGGCCATCGTCCAGAGCTACGTGGAGTCCGCCGAGCCGGTGGGGAGTCGGACCATCGCCAAGCGGTTCGGGCTTGGCGTGTCGGCGGCGACCATCCGCAACGCCATGAGCGACCTCGAGGAGAAGGGCTACCTCTTCCATCCGCACACCTCGGCGGGGCGGGTCCCCACCGACCGGGCCTACCGGTTGTACGTCGACGCGTTGATGGGCCAACCGCGGGTGACGCGTGAGGAGCGCGAAGCGCTCCGCGGCCTCTCCGCCGACGGGTCGGCCGTCACGGCGGTCCTGCGGCGCGCCGCGGAAGTGCTCGGCGTGCTCACCCAGGAGCTGGGCGTGGCGGTGGCGCCCGCGCTCGACGAAATCGTCCTCGAGCGGCTGGACCTCGTGAGCGTGACCAGCGAGCGGCTGCTGCTGGTGCTGGCGCTGAAGAGCGGCGTGGTCCGCACGATCTTCGTCCAGGTTCCGCGGAGCGTGAACCCGAACGCCGTGGCGGGCATCGCGGTGGTGCTCAACGAGCGCCTGGCCGGGCTCACGCTCCGCGCGATTCGCCAGACGCTGCCCGAGCGGCTCCGCGACACCGCCGCCACGCCCGAGCAGGGCGAGCTGCTCGACATCTTTCTCGCCACCGGCGACCAGATTTTCGATCCGCCGCCCGATGCGTCGGCCGACGTCGTACTCGGGCAGACCAGTGTCCTGGCGGGGCAGCCCGAGTTCGCCTCGGGCGACAAGCTCCGGGAGCTGGTGAGCCTGACCGAGCAACGCGACGTGTTGCGCCGCGTGCTGGGCCTGCGCGCCCAGACGCGCAGCCTGACGATCACCATCGGCGGCGAGAACGAAAGCCGGGAGCTGGCCAACTTGACCCTCGTCACGTCGCCGTACGCGGCGGGGCCGCTCACCGGCGTCATCGGCGTGCTCGGTCCGACGCGGATGCCCTACGACAAGGTCGTGGCCCTCGTGGAGCACACCTCGAAGATGGTGAGCGATCTGCTGCGATGAGCGACTACTACACGATCCTCGGCGTCGAGCGGGAAGCGGACGAGGCCGAGCTGAAGAAGGCCTATCGCCGTCTCGCCATGCAGTACCATCCCGACCGCAACGGTGGCGACGTGGAGGCCGAGGCGCGGTTCAAGGAAATCACCGAGGCCTACGAGGTCCTGCGCGATCCCGAGAAGCGCGGCGTCTACGACCGGTACGGCGAGGCGGGGCTCAAGCGCGGCGCGGGCGCCGGCGGCTTCCATCACTTCGATCTGTCGGAGGCGCTCAACATCTTCATGCGCGACTTCGGCGGATTCGCCGGGTTCGAGCAGATGTTCGGCGGGGGGCGCGGCGGCCGCGTCGAGCGCCGCGGCAACGACCTGCGCGCGGCCGTGGCCCTCTCGCTCGAGGACGTGGCGCGGGGGACGAAGAAGAGCCTGAAGTACAAGCTGCTCGTCCGCTGCGAGCACTGCGGTGGCTCCGGCGCGAAGCCGGGCACGAAGCCGACGCCCTGCGGCACCTGCGGCGGAGCGGGGCAGGTGCGGCACACCCAGCGCTCGGTGTTCGGGCAGTTCGTGTCGGTCTCGCCCTGCCCGGCCTGCGCGGGCGAGGGCCGGGTGATCGCCGAGATGTGCGAGATCTGCCGCGGCGACGGGCGCGTGAAGACCGACCGCACGGTCAGCGTGGACGTCCCGCCCGGGGTCTCGTCGGAGAACTACATCACGCTGCGCGGCCAGGGGCACGCGGGTCCGCGCGGCGGCGCGGCCGGCGACCTCACGGTGATGCTCGAGGTCGCCGACGATCCGCGCTTCCTGCGCCACGGCGACGACCTGGTGCACGACGTGCAGCTCTCGTTCAGCCAGGCGGCGCTCGGCACCGAGTTCGTCGTGCCGACGCCGTGGGGCGACGAACCGGTGAAGCTGCCGCCCGGCACGCAGGCCGGTACGCTGCTGCGTCTCAAGGGGAAGGGCCTGCCGCATCTGGGCGCTGCGGGGCGCGGCGACGTGCACCTGCGCATCGGCATCTGGACGCCCGATCGCGTGACGCCGGAGATGGAGAGGCTGTTCCGCGAGCTCGCCACGATGGAGCGCGAGCTGCCGGCGGCACGCACGGCACGCTCGTTCTGGGACCGGATGAAGGAAGCCCTCGGCGCGTGAACGCTACGACCGCGTTCGCGCGCGGGCCGTTTCAGGCGGGCGCCGTCGTCATTCTCGAGGAGGACGAAGCCCACCACCTCCGCGTGCGGCGGTTGCAGGACGGCGAGAACCTGCGCCTGGTGGACGGGAAGGGCGGTGTGGCGACCGCCCGGCTGGCCTTCGACCGGGACGTCGTGGCGGCGCGCGTCGTCGCCGCGACGCTCGTGCCCGTGCCGCCCCTCACCGAGGTCTTCATCGGTTCGGGGGACCGGGACCGCTTCCTCGACTTCATCGAGAAGGCCGTCGAGCTCGGCGCGACGCGCGTCGTGCCGCTGATAACCGAGCGCCAGCGCGCGGTGGCGACGCGGTTCCAGGCGGTGCACATTGAGAAGGCCGCTCGTCGCGCCCGCGAAGCCATCAAGCAATGCGGCGCGGCATGGGTGCCCGCCCTGGCGCAGCCGGTGCCGATCGCCGAAGCCCTGCGGACCGCGCCGAAAGCGGTACGGCTGCTGGCCGACCCCACGGGCGGCCCGGTGCCGCCGCTCTCGGAGGGCGACGCGGTCGTGTGGGCGGTGGGACCGGAGGGCGGCTTCACTGACGCGGAAACGGCCGCCTTGCGCGCGAGCGGCTTCGTGAGCGTGGCCCTGGGTCGGTCGACCTTGAGGTTCGACACGGCGGCGCTCGCGGCCCTCGCGCTCACGGCGCAGGCACGGATCAGCAGCGAAAGACTGTCACCAAAGTCGACTACCTAACGACCCATTTTCTTCACGGGAGCTGCAATGAAGCACGATCCGAACTGCGTGTTCTGCCGCGTCGTCCGGGGCGAGATGCCCTCGACCATGCTCACCCAGACGCCCCTGGCCGTCGCGATCCGGGACGTCAATCCCCAGGCCCCCGATCATGTGCTCGTGATGCCGCGGGAGCACATCGCCTCGCTGGCCGAGACGGACGACGTCGAGCTGCTCGGCCACCTGCTCGTGCTGGCGCACCAGGTGGCGCGGATGGCGATGATCGACCACGGCGGCTACCGCGTCGTGCTCAATACCGGCGAGCACGGCGGCCAGACGGTGCCGCATCTGCACCTGCACGTGCTGGGCGGGCGGCGCATGAAATGGCCGCCGGGCTAGGACTTGAGGTAAGTGTGCAACCGGTTTAGGTTTAGCAGGCTCCGGGCGGCCGGAGCGTCACCCCTTTGCTGAGGTCGTGAATGCCGGAAGTCATCATCCACGAGGATGAGAACTTCGAGCGGGCCCTGAAGCGCTTCAAGAAGAAGTGCGAGAAGGCCGGGATCCTCTCGGACCTGCGCAAGCATCGGCACTACGAGAAGCCGAGCGAGCGCCGGAAGCGGAAGCTCAACGCCGCGCGGCGGAAGAATCGTCGCACCAGGAGTGAGTAGCACGCTGGTCGAGCAGGTTCGCGCCGCGATGACGGCGGCGCGCAAGGACCGCGACAAAGCCCGGACGCTTCTCTACTCCACTCTCCTGTCGGACATGAACAACCGGGAAATCGAGCTGGGCGCCGCCCTGGACGACGGCGGGGCGCAGGAGGTCGTGCGCCGCGGCATCAAGCGGCGGCGGGAGTCCGTCGAGCAGTACACGAAGGGCGACCGCCGCGATCTGGCGGACCGGGAGGCCTTCGAGATCGCCGAGCTGGAGACGCTGCTGCCGCCGGCCGTCCCGGACGCCGACCTGCGGGCGGCCGTGCGGGAAGCGATCGCGGGCGGCGCCGCCGACCTCGGCGCGGTCATGGGGCGCGTGATGCCGCGCTTCAAGGGGCGGGCCGACGGGAAAACCGTCAACCAGATCGCGCGCGAGGAACTCGCCGGCTGACGATGGGCGGGACGTTCCTCGAGACCGCGCTCGCCGCGATCGAGTTTCCCGCCGCTCTCGATTGGGTCTCGCAGTACGCCGTGACAGCGCAGGGCGCCGATGCCGTGCGCGCGCTCCGGCCCTCCACCGACGCTCTCCACATCCAGATCGAGCTCGCGCGTGTGGACGCGCTGCGCCGCCGCCTCGACGACGGGGACGACGTCGAGCCCGTCCCGTTCGGCGAGCCGGAAACCGCGCTGGGCCGGCTGCGCCTCGAGGGCGCCGTGCTCGAGGGACACGAGCTGGTGGCGCTGGCGCGCCTGCTCGGGGCGGTCCGTCTGACCGGCGCCAAGCTGCGGCGCGCCGCGAAGGTCGAGCCGGTGATCGCTCCCCTGGCCGCGGCGCCGCTGCCCGCCGAGCCCGAGCGGGAGCTGGGCCAGGCCCTCGATCCCGATGGGCGGGTCCGGGACGAGGCGTCGCGCGATCTCCTGCGGGTGCGCCGGGAGCTCGTGGCCGCGCGCGAGGACCTGGTCGCGGCGCTCGAACGCCTGCTCGCGGCCGTGGACGCGCGGCACCGGACCGGGGACGCCGCGGTCACGGTGCGCGCCGGCCGGTACGTGATCCCGGTGCGGCGCGACGCCCGCAGCCGGCTGGGCGGCATCGTGCACGACGAGTCCGCCACCCACGCCACACTGTTCGTCGAGCCGGCCGAAGCCATCGAAGGCAACAACCGGCTCCGGACGCTGGAGGCGGAGGAGGCGCGGGAAGTCCAGCGCATTCTCCGCGGGCTCACGCAGCAGCTCCGGCCACTCGCGGACGGCCTCGACGACGGCCGTGACATGCTGATCGAGACCGACAGCCTGTACGCGCGCGCGCGGATCGCGCGCGCCCATCGGGCCTCGGTGCCCGAGGTGGCGCCGCCGGGCACGCCGCTGGCGCTGCGCGGCGCGACGCATCCGCTGCTGTTCGCGCCCCCCCGCCCTCCCCCGCCCGGCTCGGTGCCCGTGCCCTTCGACTTCGTGCTCGAGGCCGACGAGCGCGCGGTGATCGTGTCGGGACCCAACACCGGGGGGAAGACCGTCCTCCTCAAGGGTGTCGGTCTCGCGGTCGCGCTGGTGCAGAGCGGCGTCCTCCCTCCGCTGGGCGCGGGGTCGGTGATCCCGGTATTCGGCGCGCTGTTCGCCGACATCGGCGACCGGCAGAGCATCCGCGAGAGCCTGTCCACGTTCAGCGCCCACGTGCGCGCGCTGCGCGAGGTGCTGACGTCGGCCGGGCCCGGGTCGCTGGTGCTGCTCGACGAGCTGGGCACCGGCACCGACCCCACCGAGGGCGCGGCGCTCGCCGCCGCGGCCCTGGTCGCGCTCACCCGGCGCGGCGCGACGACCCTGGCCACCACGCATCTCGGCGCGCTGAAGGAGCTGGCGACCACGACGCCGGGCATCGTGAACGCTTCGTTGCAGTTCGACGCCGCCACGCTCGCGCCGACCTACCGGTTCGTCAAAGGCGTGCCGGGCCGCTCCTACGGCCTGGCCATCGCCGGCCGACTCGGCGTGGACGCCGACGTGCTCGCCGCCGCCGTGGCGCGGGTCGGCGACGACGAGCGTCGGCTCGACGCGATGCTCGCGGCCGCCGAGCGGCGCGACCAGGAGCTCGCCCGCCGCGACGAAGCGTTGCGGGTCCGCGACGTCGACCTGGACTCGCAGGCCGCGCGGCTCGACGCCGCGGAGCGCGACCTCGCGGCGCGCGAGGACGCGGTGCGGCAGGCCGGGAAGGACCTCGAGCGGAAGAAGAAGGCCGCCGCCCGCGACGTGCTGCTCGAGGCGCGCGCCGAGGTGGAGCGGGCGATCGCGATGGCGCGGGAGGGCCGCGACAAGGAGGCACGACGCGGGCTCGAAGAGGCCATCGCCCGGGAAGCAGAGGGGGAGGGAGGAGAGGAAGGGGAGGGAAGGGAGGGAGGGGAGGAAGGGAAAGGCCTCAGGGCAGCGGAGTTGCGGCCGGGGCAGCGGGTTCGCATCCGCTCGCTGGCGCTGGAGGGGGAGATCGACAGTGTGCAGGGCGACGATGTCGCGGTCCGGGTGCGCGGCCGGCGGGTGCGCGTGAAGGCCGACGACCTCGCCGATGCCGGGGCCGTGACCCCACGATGATCCCCACCGAGATCATCGAACAGATCCGCGACGCCGCCGACCTGGTCCAGCTGATCGGCGAGCACGTGGAGCTGAAGCGGACGGGCGCTGACTTCCGCGGACCGTGCCCGTTCCACGGCGGCACGCACCGCAACTTCTCTGTGGTGCCGAAGAAGCAGATGTATCACTGCTTCGTGTGCCACGAGTCGGGCGACGTCTTCACGTTCTGGATGAAGCGGTTCGGGCTCGACTACCCGTCGGCGGTGCGCGAGATCGCGGGGCGAGTCGGAGTGGCGATCCCCGAGTCGCGCCAGAGCGGGCCGGACCCGAACGAGCCGCTGTACTCGGCGCTCGGCGTCGCGGCCGAGTGGTTCGGGCGCCGGCTCCGGGAGGGCGAGGATGCGGGCGCGGCGCGCTCGTATCTCGAGGGCCGCCACCTCGCGCTCGAGGTGTGGGACGACTACCAGCTCGGCTACGCGCCGATCGGCCGCGACGTGATGCTCGACGCGTTCCGCCAGCTCGGCCTCGACGACGACGTGCTCCTGGCCGCCGGTCTCGCGCGGCGCAGGGACGACGGAGCCGTCGCGCCGCGGTTCCGCGGCCGGCTGGTGTTCCCGATCCGCGACGTGCGCGCGCGCGTGGTCGGGTTCGGCGGCCGGATCCTCGGCGACGGCGCTCCGAAGTACCTCAACTCGCCGGAGGGCGCGGTCTTCCACAAGGGCACGCTGCTCTACGGGCTCGATCGGGCGCGCGGGCCCATCCGCACCGATGGCTACGCGGTGGTGGTCGAGGGATACGTGGACTGTATCCGGCTCCAGACCGCGGGCATCAGTTGCGCGGTGGCGCCGCTCGGCACCGCGCTGACGGCGGAGCAGGCCCGCGTGCTGCGGCGCTACGCGAAGGAAGTGGTGCTTGCCTACGACGCGGACACGCCCGGCCTCAAGTCCACGTTCCGCGCCGGCGACGAGCTGCTGCGCCAGGGCGCGACCGTGAAGGTGGTTACGCTCCCCGCGGGCGACGACCCGGACACGCTGGTGCAGCGGGGCGGGGCGGCGGCGTTTCGCGAGCTGCTCGGCCAGGCCGTCGACGTGTTCGAGCGCAAGATCCAGTTGCTGGACCGCAAGGGCCTGTTCACCACGCTCGAGGGGCGGCGGCGCGCGCTCGATCGCCTGCTGCCGACGATCCGGGCGGCTGCGGATCCCATCACCAGAGCGTTGTACGTCTCCCGAGCCGCCGAACGGAGCGACGTCAAGAAGAGCGTGCTCGAGAGCGAGGTCGGCCGGGAGTCGGTCCGCGCGCCCGGGGGGGGGGGGGGGGGGGGCGCGGGGCGGGCGGGGGGGGGGGGGGGGGGGGGGAGCACGGCGAGCCGCGCGCGGACCGCGCCATGGAGCGCGTGGCGGACCCGGGCGCCCTGCGCCTGCCCGAGACCCCGCAGGAGCGCACGCTCGTCCACCTGATGATCGCCGATCCGCGGTGGGTCGCGCGCGCGCAGCGCGAATTCACGCCCGAGCAGCTGCGACATCCGGTCTACCGCGCCATGGCCGAGGCGCTGTTCGCGGGCGCGCGCGAGGCCCCCCCTCCGTCCCCCCCCGGACCCGAGCTGGCGGAAGCCTGGGAGGCGCTGGCGCGCCCCCCCGAAGACGGCCCCTTCGATGCCGAGGCCGCCTGGTCGACCGCCGTCACCTGGATCAAGGACCGGCCGCGCCGCGAGCGCCTCGCGGACATCGACCGCCTGATCGGCCTCGCGGGCCCGGAACAGAAGGAACAGCTGTTCGAAGAGAAGCGCGCCCTGCTCGCCGCCGGTACGGCGCGCTTCCGGCGCAAGGCACTGCAGGCGGAACGCGAACCCACGTAGGAGAGGACCACGACCGGTGCACCCAGATCTACGATCTCTGCTGACGCTGCAGGAGAAGGACAAGGACGTGCTCGCCGTGGAGCGCGCGATCGAGGCGCTCAAGCCCGAGGAGCGGGCCCTGGACGCCGAGCTCGAGACCTTCACCCGCGCGCTGGCGGACGCGCATCGCTCGGCCACGGGGGCGGAGGCGCGCAAGGCCGAGCTCGAGATGCGGATCGCCGGCTACAAGCAGCTGCAGGAGCGCCGGCGCCAGGAGCTGGACTTCGTGCGCGGCGCGAAGGAGGCCTCGACGCTCAATGCCGAGATCGACATGGCGCGGGGCGTCCTGGTCAAGGAAGAGGCCGAGTACATGCGCAGCGGCGATGCGATCGTCGAAGGCGACAAGAAGGTCAAGGACGCCGAGAAGGCGCTCGCCGCCGTGACCGAGAGGCAGGCCGAGGCTCGGGCCGCGCTGGAGGCCAAACGCGCGGAGCTCGAGGGGCAGCTCGACGTCGCCCGGGCCGCGCGGCAGGCGGCTACCAGGGAGGTACAGGCGGCCTTGCTGGTGCGCTACGAGCGGATCCGGCGCGGCCGCGCGCCGGGAGCGTTGTACGCCCTGAACGGCGGCGCCTGCGGCCAGTGCAACACGGCCGTCCCCACCCAGCGCCGGATGCTGATCCAGCAGGGACATGCCATCGAATCGTGCGAGGTCTGCGGCGTCCTGCTGTATGCCGAGGGGTGAGCTGCTGGACCGGCGCTGGCGCATCGAGCCGGCGCCCGACGACGGCGCGGTGCGCGCCCTCGCGGCGGACCTGACCGTCCCGCCGGCCTTCGCGCGGCTCCTGGTTCAGCGCGGCTATGGCACGCCCGAGGCCGCCAGGCGGTTCCTGCGCCCCTCGCGCGAGCACCTGCACGACCCATTCGGCCTTCCCGACATGGAACGCGCCGTCGAGCGACTGGCCCGCGCGGTCCGTACCGGCGAGACGGTGTTCGTTCACGGCGACTACGACGTGGACGGGCAGTGCGCCACCACCATCCTGACCCGGATTCTCCGGTCGGCGGGCGGCCGAGCGGTGCCGTTCGTCCCGCACCGGGTGCGGGACGGGTACGACCTGTCGGAGGTCGGGGTGCGCGCCGCGCGCGAGGCCGGCGCGGCGGTCATCTGCGCGCTCGATTGCGGCACCACCGCCGTCGGGCCGGTCGCCTCGGCGCGCGAGGCGGGGATGGACGTCGTCATCGCCGACCACCACCTGCCGGGTCCCGAACGCCCCGCGGCGCTGGCGCTGGTCAACCCGCGCCGCCCGGAAAACACCTATCCGTATCCCGATCTCTGCGGCGCGGGCCTGGCGTGGAAGCTCGGGCTCGCGCTGTTGCGCGCGCTCGGGCGCAACGAGGCGTTCGCCTGGCATCTCGTGGACCTCGTGGCGCTTGCGACGGTGGCCGACCTCGTGCCGCTCACCGGCGAGAACCGGGTGCTGGTGCGGATCGGTCTGCGGGTGATGCCCGACACCCGGTGGCCGGGGCTGCGGGCACTCATCGCCGAGGCCGGGCTCGCCAACCGCTCCATCCGCGCCGGACAGATCGCCTTCGTGCTCGGCCCGCGCATCAACGCGGTGGGCCGCGTGGGCGACGCGAACGATGGCCTGCGGCTGCTGCTCGCCGACGAGCCCGCCGAAGCCGAGCGGCTGGCCAAACAAGCCGAACGGCAGAACGCGGAGCGCCAGGCGCTCGACCAGCGGACGCTGGAGGAGGCGCTCGAGGACCTCGACCGCTGGTTCGACCCCGCCCGGCACGCGGGCATCGTCCTGGCCCGGGACGGCTGGCATCCGGGCGTCATCGGCATCGTGGCCTCGCGCGTGGTGGAGCGGATCGGCCGCCCGACCTTCCTCGTGGCGCTGGACGGGGACCTCGGGAAGGGCAGCGGGCGCTCGGTGTCGCGCTGCAACCTGCACGAGGCGCTCGGCGGCTGTGCGGACCTCCTGGAGCGCTGGGGCGGGCACCGGATGGCCGCCGGGCTCACGCTCCGGCGCGACCGGCTCGAGGCGTTTCGCGAAGCGTTCAACGACGCGGTGCTCCGCCAGGCGCGCCCCGAGGAGCTGGTGCCCACGCAGCGCGTGGACGCGGTGCTCCGGCTCGCGGACCTGACCGAGGACCTCGAGCGGTTGCTGCGGGCGCTCGAGCCGACGGGGATGGGCAACCCGGGCCCGGTGTTCGGGCTCGAAGCGGTGCGCGTGCACGGCAGCCCGCGACCGATCGGCGAGAAGCACATCCGGTTCACCGTCACCGACGGCGAACGACAGCTGCGTACGGTGGCGTGGGGCCAGCGGGAAGCCGTCGAGCGGGTGCTGGGCCGCGCGCACCAGGGGGGGGGTCTGCGGGCCGCCGTGAAGCTCGACCACGACTCGTTTCTGGGAGAGGAGCACGTCGAGGGCCGGCTGCTCACGCTGGCGGCCGGCTGAGTGCGGATCACGGGCGGGTCGTGGCGCGGCCGCCGACTGCTCTCGCCCGACGACCCGCGCGCGCGCCCGACCACCGAGCGGGTCCGCGAAGCGTGGATGAACATCGTGCGGGACCGCCTCCCGGGCGCGCGCTGCGTGGACCTGTTCGCCGGCACCGGCGCGATGGGTCTCGAGGCGCTGTCGCGAGGCGCGGCGAGCTGCGACTTCGTCGAGCTGTATCAGCACAACCTGACCGCGCTCGGGCGCAACCTCGAGGCGCTCGGGGTCGAGCACGCCCGGATGTTCCGGGCCGACGCGCTGCGGTTCGCGGCCAAGCTGGAGCGGCTCGCGTATGACGTGGCGTTCGCCGATCCGCCCTACACCACACGCCACGCCGGCCGTGTGGCCGACCTCTTCCGCCGGCGGCCGTTCGCGCGCATCCTCGGGGTGGAGCACGACGTCAAGGAAGACGTCGGCGACGGCGACCATCGCCGCTACGGCACCACGGTGCTGACGTTTCTGGAAGCGCCCGACACTCACGGCTCCTAGCTCACAGCTCACAGCTCACAGCCAGGTGTCTATGTCCCGCCTCGCCGTCTATCCCGGCTCGTTCGACCCGATCACCCGCGGGCACGAAGACCTGATCCGTCGCGGTCTCGTATTCGCCGACCGGATCATCGTGGCGATCACGACGGCGGGCGCGAAGGCGCCGCTGTTCACGATGGACGAACGCGTCGCGCTGGCCCGCGCGGCCCTCGGCACCGATGCGCGCATCGAGGTGCGGGCCTTCGACGGCCTGCTGGTGGAGTTCGCGCGGCAGGTCGGTGCGACGATGATCGTGCGCGGCCTGCGCTACGTCAGCGACTTCGAATACGAGTACCAGATGGCGTTGATGAACCGGAAGCTGGCCGGGGAAATCGAGACGGTGTTCCTCGTGCCCGCGTTCGATCTCACCTACCTCTCGAGCTCGCTGGTGCGCGAGGTGGCGCGCTACGGCGCCGACGTCGGCGATCTCGTGCATCCCGCGGTCTCGGCTGCGCTCCGCAAGAAATCCGGCGGCGCGTGACGGCGCCGGGCGCCGCGTTCCTGCAGGACACGCTGCGGCGGGCCCGGCAGCGGCGCGGCCGGCTCGTGCTCAGCGAAGGCGACGACCCGCGCGTGCGGAACGCGGCGCAGGTGCTCGCCGCCGACGCGGTGGCCGAGGTCGCGCTGGTGGGTGGCGAGGACACGGCGCGCTGGGCGGACGCCGCCGCCCCGGGGGTGCGCGTCCGCGTGCCGTCCCGCGACCCCTCGCTCGAGGCGGTCGCCGCGCTGCTCGCCCGGCGCCGGCCCGACCGGATCGGCGCGCCCGGCGCGGCCCGGGGCCTCGCGGCCGACCCGCTCCGGTTCGCGGCGGGGCTGGTGGCGCTGGGCGAGGCGGACGCCACGGTCGGTGGCGCCGCGGCCACCACCGCCGACGTGCTTCGCGCCGCGCTCTGGACCCTCGGGCCGGCCCCGGGGATCAGCACGGTGTCGTCGAGCTTCTACATGGTCACCGATGCGCACGGCGTGCTGACCTTCGCGGACTGCGGCGTGGTCCAGTACCCGACGGCCGGGCAGCTCGCCGACATCGCGCTCGCGGCCGCGCGCGACCGGGTGCGCATCGTGGGCGACGCGCCGCGCGTGGCGTTTCTGTCCCACGCCACCCGCGGCTCCGCCGACGGGCCGAGCGTGCAGCGGATGCGCGAGGCGCTGGCGCGATTCCGCCTCGCGGCGCCCGACGTGCCCGCCGACGGTGAGCTCCAGGCCGACGCGGCGCTGGTGCCCGAAATCGCCGAACGCAAGGCGCCGGGCTCCGCGCTGGGCGGTCGGGCCAACGTCCTGATCTTCCCCGACCTTGACAGCGGCAACATCGCGTACAAACTGGTACAGCGGCTCGGGCGCGCGATCGCGCTGGGGCCCATTGTGCAGGGTCTGGCGAAGCCCTGCTGCGACCTGTCGCGCGGCGCGACCACGGACGATATCGTACTGGTCTCGGCGATCGCGCTCCTCCAAGCGGAGACGCAATGAGCTTCACGACGCACAAGGACCCCAAGGGCGTGCTGGTCGTCGCGGTGGACGGCCAGCTGATCGTCGGTAACCGGCAGGAGCTCAAGCAGCGCGTGCTCGACGCGCTCGAAACCGGAGAGCGGAAGTTCCTCATCGACTTCACCAAGACGGGCTACATCGATTCCTCCGGCCTCGGCGTGCTGGTGTCGCTCTCGAAGAAGATCCGCGACGAGGGCGGCGAGCTCCGGCTCGCCGGGCTCAACGAGGACCTCAAGACGCTGTTCGAGCTGACCAAGCTGGATACGCTGTTCGCCATCAGCGATTCGCCGCCGGAGGCGCTCGCGGCCTTTTGATCACCGCGGAAGTGGCACCTCTGCCGGCCTCGACCGGCTTCGAGGCCGAGTTGCGCCTGCGGATGCCCAGCGACATCGCCGTCGTCGAGCGGGCGGTCGCGATGGTGTCCGCGCACCTGGAGCGGCGGTTCGCGGACGCCCACACCGTGCGGTTCAACGTGCGCGTGGCCCTCACCGAGGCGCTGTCGAATGCCATCCTGTACGGCAACGCGCAGGATCCCTCCAAGCACGTCGCCGTGCGCGTCGCCTTCGGCCCCGACCGCATCGAGGCCGAAGTCACCGACGAAGGGCCGGGCTTCGATCCGACCATCGTCCCCGACCCCACCCTTCCCGAACGTCTCGAGCAGGAGGACGGCCGCGGGCTGTTCCTCATCCGGAAGGTGATGGACGAGGTTCGTTACAACGCGAAGGGTAACAGCGTCTGGATGAGCGTGCGCCGCGCCTAGCGCGGCCCGACCAGGTCGCCCTCGCCCTCGCAGCGCTCACCGGCGAGCCCGTGCAAGCGTGGCGCGTCGAGGGAGACCGGATCCGCCCTATGTTCGGCGAGCGCGGCGCGTGGTGGCCGACGCTCGCGGGCACGGCGGGGCACGAGGTGCACGCGCCGGACGGGCCGGCCTGGATCGAACCCGTGCCGGGCCATGCCGGCGTGTGGCTGCTCGTCGGCCCCGGCTCGCTGGAGCAGCCGGTCCGCGAGCGGCAGGCGCGCGCCGCGGCCCAGCTGCTGGGGGAAGTGCTCCACCTCGAGCGCGAGGCCGCCCTCGTCGCCGGCGAGCTCTCCACCCGGTACGAGGAAATCGATCTCCTCTATACGATCAGCGATATCCTCGGCCGCACGGTGCAGCTCGCCGAGGCGGCCCGCACCATCGCCCGCGAGGTGAGCGACGTCGTCGGCGCGCGGCGCGCGTCCATCATGGTGTACGACGAGACGACCCGCAGCCTGCGGCTGGTCGGTGGACGCGGCCTCGAGACGTACAATCTCGAAGCGGTCTCGGTGGACGATCCTGATTCGATCGCCGCGCGCGTGTTTCGCACCCAGCAGCTGATGTCCCACGACCAGGCGAGCCCGGGACCGTATCCGGGCATCGGCGGCCCCGAGCGCGGGTACCGCGGCACGAGCTTCCTGACGGTGCCGATCCTGTACACGGCCCCCGGCGGCGCGCCGCGCCCGGTCGGCGTCATCAACCTGACCGACCGGATCGGCGAAGACGCGTTCACCGCCGGCCACAAGAAGCTCATCACCGCCATCGCGAACCAGGTCGGCGCCACCATCGAGACCGCCCGGCTGGTCGAGGTGGAGCGCCGGCGCGAGCGCCAGGACACCGAGCTCGCGCTGGCCCGCGACCTCCAACTGGCCCTGATGCCGCCGCCGGCGATCCTCGCCAAGCGCGGTGACATCGGCGCGCGCTCACAGACCGCCGAGTCGGTGGGCGGCGACTTCTTCGACATCATCTCCCTGCGACGCGACGCCATCGGCGTCACCATCGGCGACGTATCGGGTCATAGCATCGCCGCCGCGCTGTTGATGGCGCACGTCATCTCCGCCGTCGGCATCCTCGCCCAGTCGTCGGCGTCGCCCGAGGAGACGCTCGAGCGGCTGCTCGAGGTGATCGGCGACGAGCTGCGGCGCACCGACATGCACATCGCGCTGTTCTATGGCGTGGTGGACCGGCGCCGCAGCCTGCTCCGGTACGCCAACGCCGGACACCCGCACGCCTTCCTCCTGCCCGGCGACGGCGGCGAGGCGGTCCGGCTCGGGGCCACCGCACCGCCCCTCGGGCTGGACCGCGGCACGACGATCACGGGCGCCGAGGTGCCGTGGCGCGGCCGCCGCGACGTCCTGTGCCTGTTCACCGACGGCCTGTCCGAATCGCGCGGTCCGGGCGGCGAGCAATACGGCGAGGAGCGCCTGCTCGCCGTGGTGCGCCGCGAGCAGCGTCGCAAGGCGCGCGTCATCGTGGACGCCGTGTTCGAGGACCTCATCACCTTCGCGGGCGACCCCGTCGCCGACGACCGCACGCTGCTGATCCTGCGCCGCTGACGTGGGCGCTCCCCCCCGTCCCCCCCCCCGGCTCGGACAGCATTTCCTCTTCGATCCGGGCATCCTCGGGCGTATCGCCGACGCGGCGCTGCTCGGGCCCGACGACGTGGTTCTCGAAATCGGGCCGGGAAAGGGCACGCTCACCCGCGAGCTGGCCCGCCGCGCCCGCGAGGTCGTCGCCATCGAGGCCGACCGCCGGCTCGCCGCGGCGCTCGAAGCCGCGCCGCCGGCGCCCAACGTGCGCGTGGTCACCGGAGACGCGCTGCGGGTCGACTGGCCGCGCGCCGACGTGATCGCCGGCAACATTCCCTACCAGATCACCTCGCCGCTGATCGAGCGCGCCCTCACGCCGCCGCGGCCGCGCCGCATCGTCTTCCTGGTCCAGCGCGAGGTGGCCGACCGCCTCGCGGCCCCTCCCGGCGCGTCCGACTACGGTGCCCTGTCGGCGGGTGTCCAGCTGGTGGCCGAGGTCGAGCGGCTGTTCGCCGTCCGGGCCGGTGCGTTCCGGCCCGCGCCGCGCGTCGCCAGCGCGCTCGTGCGGATCACGCCGCGCGAGCACCCCGTTGCCCGAACCCCGGCCGAAGAGCGCGGCGCCCGCGCGCTGATCCGCGCCGCGTTCCAGCGGCGGCGCCAGCAGCTGCAGCGCGTGCTGCGCGAGGCCTATGGACTCGACGCGCGGCAGGCCGCTGCCGCGCTCGCCGCGGTAGGGGTCGAACCGGCGGCGCGACCGGAAGCGCTTTCGCCCGAAGCGTTTGTGGCGCTTGCCCGGAGGCTCGGCACCCCCTAACTTTGTGAAATCGTTCACAAGGCTGAAGGGTTGCGTCACGTCGCTGAGTCCACGATTCGCCGGTTGCCGCTCTACCTCCAGTTCCTCGAGAAGGCCGAGGCGGAAGGGAAGGCGACGGTGAGCTCGCGGGCCCTCGCCGAGCGCGGGGGCGCGACACCGGCGCAGGTACGCAAGGACCTGTCGTTCTTCGGGTCGTTCGGCAAGCGCGGGATCGGCTACCCGACGCGGCAGCTCGCCTCGCAGGTGCGGGAGATCCTGGGTCTGGGCCGGCGCTATCGCGTGGTGATCGTGGGCGCGGGGCGGATCGGCGCGGCGCTGGCCAACTACCCCGGCTTCGAGCAGCGCGGATTCGACGTGGTCGCGATCTACGACGCGGATCCGGGCAAGGTCGGCCGGCGGCTGGACGGGCTGACCATCCGGCCCGTGACCGCGCTCGGCGACGACCTGGGGGCGGCGCCGGTCGACATCGCCGTGATCGGGACGCCGGGCGCGGCCGCGCAGGACACGGCCGACCGGCTGGTGCGGCTCGGGGTGCGCGGCATCCTGAACTTCGCGCCGGTCTCGCTCGTGGTGCCGCGCGAGGTGGCGCTGACCAACGTGAACATGGCGCTCGAGCTCGAGGCCCTGACCTTCGCCCTGAACCGGCGGCGCGCGTGAGCATCCGCGTCACCTCCGAGATCGGGGCGCTGGAGGCGGTCCTGGTGCACACGCCCGGGGCCGAGCTGCTCGGCGTCACGCCGGGGACGCGGGAGCACTACCTCTACGACGACATCATCGACCTCGAGAACGCCCGCAAGGAGCACAAGCACTTTGCGGCGGTGCTCGAGCGGTTCGCCAAGGTGCACCAGGTGCGCGACGTGCTCGCCGACATCTTCAAGTTGCCTGAGGTGCGGCAGCGGCTGACCGCCAGGACGCTCGACGTGGTGCCGAGCGACGCGCTCGCCCAGCGGCTCGAGAGGCTCCCGGTGCGAGAGCTGCTGGACGTGCTGATCACGGGCGAGCGGGAGGTGCCGGGTCCGCTCGCGGCGGCGCTCAACGAGCAGAGCTACCTGCTGCCACCGCTGCCCAACCTGTTCTTCACCCGCGACGTGGGCATCGCGATCGGCAGCCACGTCGTGATCGGCTCGATGCGGTACGACGTGCGCTGGACCGAGGAGCTGCTGATCTCGGCCCTGTTCCGGTTCCATCCCGAGTTCGCGAATGCGGGCGTGCTGTACGACGGCTCCGAGGAGCGGCGCACCGGCTACGACCTCGAGGGCGGGGACGTGCACCCGCTGCGGGCCGACCTCGTGATGCTGGGTTTCAGCGAGCGCAGCTCGCCGGCGGCGCTCGACCTCCTGTGCGAGATGCTGTTCACCACGGCCGGCGTTCGCGACGTGATCGTCGTCGTGATGCCACGGGAACCCACGGCGATCCACCTCGACATGATCTTCACGCAGGTGGACCAGGAGCTGTGCGTGATCTCGCCGCCGCACCTGATCGGGCCGGAACGCCTCGCGGTGCTGCACCGCCGCAAGGGCCAGGCGGCGGTGAAGGAGATGCCCAACCTGTTCGCGGCGCTCAACGCGGTGGATCTGCCGCTCGAGCCCATCTTCTGCGGTGGCAAGGACCGCGCCAACCAGGAGCGCGAGCAGTGGGGCTCGGCCTGCAACTTCTTCGCCGTGCGTCCCGGTGTGGTGATCGGCTACGACCGGCACGACGTGACGATGAACGAAATGCAGAAGGCCGGCTTCCGGCTGGTGCAGGCGCGCCGGTTCCTCACCGGCGAGGAGCGCGTGGTGCCCGGCCAGCGCGCGGTGATCGGGATCAAGGGCAGTGAGCTGGTGCGGGGCGGCGGCGGGCCGCGCTGCATGACGATGCCGATCCGGCGGGCCGACGGGTGACGACGCTCGCCGAGCGGGCGCGCGCCTACTTGCAGGACGGTCCACGCCCGAGCCTCGACATCGTGCGCGACGTGATGGGCCTCGCCCGGGCGAACCTCGCGGTGTCCGAGCGGCTGGCGGTCGCGCTGCTGGGCGCCGACCCCCGGTTCAGCTGCGACCTCGAGGGTTGCTGGGCGCTGGTCCCGGAGCCCGCCTGGCTCGGCGTCCCGCTGGACGAGGTGCGCTTCGCCGTGGTGGACGTCGAGACCACCGGCATGCGCGCGCGCGACGGCGACCGTATTACGGAGATCGCCGTGGTCCACGTGGACGGCCCGCACCTGGCGGTCGCGTTCGAGTCGCTGGTCAATCCGGAGCGGCCGATCCCGTGGCGGATCGCCGCGCTCACCGGGATCACCGACCAGCAGGTGGCGACGGCCCCGACGTTCGAAGCGCTTGCCGACCGGGTGCAGGCGGCGCTGGCGGGCCGGGTGTTCGTGGCCCACAACGCGCGGTTCGACTGGGCGTTCGTGAGCGCCGAGCTGGAGCGGGCCACCGGCTACCCGCCGCGGATGCCCAAGCTCTGCACGGTGCGGCTTACCCGCCGCCTGGTGCCCGAGCTCACGAGGCGGTCGCTCGATTCGGTGATGTTCTACTTCGGGCTGGAGACCGATCGACGACATCGGGCGGGAGGGGATGCCGTCGTGACCGCGAAGGCGCTGCTGCGGCTCATCAGGCGGGCCGAAGAGCGCGGCCTGCGGACCTGGGAAGACCTGGCTGAGCTATCAAGGACCAGTCAGGCCTGAGGACCACTTTCGCCTTCCGCCTTTCGCCTGCCTGTCGCCTTTCGCCTTCCGCCTCCTGCGGCCTAGTTTCCTGCATGCTCTCGACACGATTCCAGGTGGGCTCGCTGATTTGCCACACGTTGGAGGGTGGCCTCCAGCGCCTCGACGGCGGCGCCATGTTCGGCGTCGTTCCCAAGCCGCTGTGGGAGAAACGCATCGCGCCCGACGCGCGCAACCGCATCCCGCTCGCCATGCGCTGCCTGCTCGTCGAGCATCCGGACGGCCTCGTCATCGTCGATACGGCGGTGGGCAACAAGGACGACGCGAAGTTCCGGGACATCTACGGCATCGAGAACCCGGGCGATCCCGGCCCGACCCAGCTCGAGGACGCGATCCGCGAAGCGGGACACCAGCCGGCCGACGTGAGGTGGGTCATCAACACCCATCTCCACTTCGATCATGCCGGCGGCAACACCGTCAAGAACGAGGCCGGCGAGATCGTGCTGGCCTTTCCGAACGCCACCTACGTGGTGCAGAAGCGCGAGTTGGAGTTCGCCGGCACGCCCAACGAGCGCATCCGCGCCAGCTACCTGCCACCGAACTTCCAGCCCGTGGTGGAGGCTGGCCGCTTCAAGCTGATCGAGGGCGACGTGGAGATCCTGCCGGGCATCCGCTCACTGTTGACGCCCGGTCATGTCCCCTTTCATCAATCCGTCCTGGTCGAGAGTGGCGGCGAGACGGCGTCCTTCCTGGGCGACCTGTGCCCCACGTCCGCCCACCTGCCCGCGCCCTGGATCATGGGCTACGACCTCGAGCCGCTGGTCACGCTCGACACGAAGAAGCGGGTCCTGGCCCGGGCGGCGGCGGAGGGCTGGTGGCTGGTGTTCGAGCACGATCCGGCCATCGCGCGGGGCCGCATCGCGCCGGATCCGAAGAAGGGCTGGACCCCGGCGCCGGTGGAGGTGGTGCGGGCCTAGAGGCCTTGTCCGGTGTTCCGGCCTCCGCTAGCTTATTGCGCGACAATGAAGTAGGAGCCGGCGGCTCCTCACCCTCCAGGCCCCCGCGCGACGGGTGGCGACAGGGTTCGGTGATCAGGGCAGCCCCGCTGAAGACGGGGTGCTCGTGTTCGGCGGACTCCGGAGGTGTCGGGGTCCGCTCGTGTTTTCGTCCACAAGGGAGGTTCGTGGCCATCTTCGAGCGACCGCAGCTGGATACGAAGAACCGTCTCAGAGTCAACCGCATGATTCGGATCAGCCCCGTGCGCGTGATCGCGCCCGACGGCGAGCAGCTCGGGATCCTGACGCTGGAAGAGGCTTTCGCCGCGGCGGACGCGCGCACCCTCGACCTGGTCGAAGTGGCGCCGCTGGCGCGCCCGCCGGTCTGCCGGATCATGGATTTCGGGAAGTTCAAGTTCGAGCAGGCGAAGGCGGCGCGGGCGGCGAAGAAAAAGCAGCGGTCGATCGAGTTGAAGGAGATCAAGTACCGCCCGGGCATCGACGATCACGACTTCGATTTCAAGACGCGGCACGCCCGGGAATTCCTCGTCGAGGGGAACAAGGTCAAGGTGACGATGATGTTCCGGGGCCGGCAGATGGCCCATCCGGAGCTGGGCCGGGACGTGCTGGACCGCGTCGCGGAAACCCTGGCCGACGTGGGCAAGATCGAGCAGGAAGCCAAGCTCGAAGGCAAGAACATGACGATGCTGCTCACGCCGAAGTGAGCGGGGGAACTCGGTGAAGAAGAAGACGAAGAAGGCGGCCACCAAGCGCTTCAAGCTGACCGGATCGGGCAAGGTGCGCCGCTTCAAGGCCTATAAGAGCCACATCCTGACGAAGAAGACGGCGAAACGGAAGCGCCATCTGCGCAAGGGGACGATCGTCTCGGGCGCGGACGCCGTGCGCATCAGGAATCTCATCACGGCGTAAGGGGGAACGATGCCTCGCGTCAAGAGCAACGTCGTCCGCCTCAAGCGGAAGAACAAGATCATGAAGCTGGCCCGCGGCAACCGCGGCGGGCGCAGCAAGCTGTGGAAGGCGGCGAAGGAGACCGTCGAGCGCGGCTGGGCCTACGCTTACCGGGACCGCCGGCAGAAGAAGCGGCAGTTCCGGCGGCTGTGGATCACGCGGATCAACGCGGCCGCGCGGCTCAACGACCTGTCCTACAACCAGCTGATGCATGGGCTGAAAAAGGCGGGCGTGGAGGTCAACCGGAAGCTGCTCGCCGATCTCGCCATCCGGGATGCCGACGCCTTCGCGAAGCTCGCGGAGCTCGCCAAGGCCCAGCGGTAGCGGCGTGAGCGGCGCGTCGGGCGACCTCGTCGCCGCGCTCGCCGCACTGCAGGAAGAGGCCGAGCGGAAGATCCGCGCGGCCGGCGGGCGCGAGGCGCTCCACCAGGTGCGGACCGAGTTCCTCGGCCGCAAAGCGGGGCGCCTCACGTCCATGCTCAAGGTCCTCCCCGAGCTGGACCCGGAGCCGCGCCGAGTCGTCGGGCAGCGGGCCAATGCGGCGAAGCAGGCGATCGAACGGCTGCTCGAGACGGCCGAAGCCGCCCTCGCGCTGTCGGAGCGCTCGGCCCGCGGCACGGACCTCACCATGCCCGCCCGGCCCGCCTGGCGGGGCGCCAAGCACCCCACCACCCTGGTCATCGAGAAGGTCACCCGGATTTTCGGCGAGCTGGGCTTCACGCGCGCCATCGGCCCGGAAGCCGAGACCGAGTGGCACAACTTCACCGCGCTCAACTTCCCGAAGGACCACCCGGCGCTCGACGCCCACGACACGCTGTATCTCGGGGAGGGCGCGTTGCTGCGCACCCATACCTCCCCGGTGCAGATCCGCCTGATGCTCGCGCACCGGCCGCCGATCCGCGTGCTGATTCCCGGCATGTGCTATCGGAAGGACGCGTTCGACGCGTCGCACGCGCCGGCGTTCCAGCAGATCGAGGGCCTGGTGGTGGACGAAGGCGTGACGTTCGTGGACTTCAAGGCCACGCTCACGCTGTTCGCGCAGCGGTTCTTCCGCGCCGGCACGAAGGTGCGGTTCCGGCCGTCGTTCTTCCCGTTCACGGAGCCTTCGGCCGAGATGGATGTGGAGTGCCAGATCTGCCACGGCCCCGGCTGCGCGACCTGCAAGTACACCGGCTGGGCCGAGATCATGGGCTGCGGGATGGTGGATCCAGCGGTGTTCGAGGCCGTGGGGCTGGACCCCGACCGCTACACCGGCTGGGCCTGTGGCATGGGGCCGGGCCGGATGGCCCAGCAGCTGTTCGCGATTCCCGACTTCCGGCTGCTCTACGAGGCCGACGTGCGCCTGTCGGCGCAGTTCGTGGACGCGGGATGAAGGCCTCGCTGCGCTGGCTGGGCGAGCTGCTTGAGACACGGCTCGATCCCGTCGAGACGCGGGACCGGTTCGCCATGCTCGGCGCGCCGGCCGACGCGATGGAGCGGCTGCACGCCGACCTCGCCGGCGTGGTGATCGGCGAAGTGCTTGAGGCAGGGAAGCACCCCAACGCCGACCGCCTGTCGGTGTGCCGGGTCAACGCGGGTGCCGCCGAAGCCTTCCACGTAGTGTGCGGCGCGCCCAACGTGCGGGCCGGCGCGAAGTATCCGTTCGCTCCGGTCGGCACGGTGCTGCCCGGCGGGCTGAAGCTCGAGAAGCGCAAGATCCGCGGCGAGGTCTCCGAGGGCATGTTGTGCTCGGCGCGCGAGCTGGGCCTGGGCGAGGATGCAGACGGCATCCTCGAGCTCGCGACCGACGCCGCGCCGGGCACGCCGTTGCTCGATGTGCTGCCGATCGCCGACGTGCGCTACGAGCTGGACGTGGGCGCGAACCGGCCCGACCTGCTGAGCCACGAGGGCCTGGCACGGGATCTCGGGGCGGTGCTGCGCCGCGCGGTGAAGCTCCCCGCGCTGCCGGGTGCGCCTGAGCCCCCGCGCGTACCGCGCGCGGACGGCGCGAGCGGGACAGCCGGCGGCGTGCGCGTGACGATCGAGGACGCCGAGGGCTGCCCGCGCTACACCGCGGCCGTGATCCGCGGCGTGCGGGTCGGCCCGTCGCCGGCGTGGCTCAAGGATCGGCTCGCGGCCGTGGGCGCGCGTTCCATCAACAACATCGTGGACGCGACCAACTACCTGCTGCTCGAGAACGGCCAGCCGCTGCACGCGTTCGATCTCGCGAAGCTTCGCGGGCCGGCCATCGTGGTGCGGCGCGCCCGGGCCGGCGAAACGCTTACCACGCTGGACGGCGTGACCCGCACCCTCACCGCCGAGGTGTGCGTGATCGCGGACCGCGAGCGCGCCACGGGACTGGCCGGGGTCATGGGCGGCGCCGAGAGCGAGGTCACGGCGGGCACGACCGACGTGCTGCTGGAGTGCGCGTACTTCGACCCGCCACGCACGCGCCGCACGCGGCGCGCGCTCGGCCTCTCCACCGAGGCGAGCTACCGGTTCGAGCGCGGGGTGGATCCCGAGGCGACCGCGGGGCGCCTGGCGCGTGCCGCGCAGCTCATCGTGACGGTGGCGGGCGGGCGGGTCGACGGCTGCGTGGATGTCTACCCGTCGCCGTTCGCGCCGCGCACCGTGTTCCTCCGCGACGCGAAGCTCACCCAGGTGCTGGGCGTCACGGTGGATCGGGCCGACGTGGAGCGAACGCTCACGGCGATCGGATGCGTGGTCGGGCCGCGCGGGGAGCGCTCGGCGGTGCAGGTCCCGGCGTGGCGCCCCGACCTCACGCGCGAGATCGATCTCGTCGAAGAGGTCGCCCGGCTGGTGGGCTACGATCGCTTCCCGGACGAGCTGCGCGCCTTCCGGCCCAACACCGTGCCCGACGCGGGGGAAGAGCGCCTCGCGGACCGGCTGCGCACGCTGCTCACCGGACTCGGACTGCACGAGGCCTCGACGCTGCCCCTGGGGCCGCGCGTGGATGAGCGCCAGCCCGCGGTGCTGAACCCGCTGAGCCAGGAGGAAGCGTATCTTCGCCACGACCTCCTGACCGGCCTGGTCCGGCGGGTGGAGCACAACTGGCGGCAGATGTCGCGCGACGTACGGTTGTTCGAGATCGGCCGGGTGTTCGACGGCGCACGTCCGCGGATCGAGCGGACGCCGGACCGCGAGGTCCGGCTGCCCCACGAAGAGACGCGCGTGGCGGCGGTCATCACCGGGGCGCGGCGGCCGGCCCATTGGAGCGAGCCGCGCCCGCCGGACACCGACCTGTTCGACGCGAAGGGGCTGCTCGAGGCCGTGATCGCGATCGCCGCCCCCGGGGAGGGGGGGGGGGGGGGCGGGGGGAGGGGGGGGGGGGGCGGGCCGGGGGGGGTGGGGGGGGGGCACCCGGGGGGGGGCGGGGGGGGGGGCCTCCCCGGGCGCGGCC
>Ga0247727_10002771_pt1 | contig 39576 bp, 31 predicted proteins | sample WisWelCaveWW1625_FD_202498 | JGI IMG/M metagenome (GOLD analysis project Ga0247727, IMG submission 202498) | Biofilm microbial communities from Wishing Well Cave, Virginia, United States - WW16-25 | ecosystem: Environmental > Aquatic > Deep subsurface > Groundwater > Cave microbial mat | place... | reverse complement strand
GACTGCTCGCTCCGCGGCCGCCCAACTGGTTTCATCCACCTTACGGTAGCCGAAACCGTGGCTTTTGTCCAGCGAAATCTCTCAGAAGGCCGAATTTAGTGGCTTCTCAGGCTGGTAAACAAATACCGCCAAAGTACACCAACGTATTAGCGTCTGCATTGTCACCAGCAGCCAACTCTCTGTACGTACTGCCTTCCGGCCCATTGGAAGTCAACATTGCGAGACGGATCGAAGTACTTGCCGGTAGCATGTCTATCCCTAGTTGGTAAATTCCGGTAGGCCGAAGCTGCTCACCGGTCATCGCTGCGGAACACACCTCACTGTCACCAACCATAGTTGCTGACGACCCCGCCGATGTTCCCGTGGCGATTACCGTTCCACCGGTTGCAGTTTCTGCGGCTGATGCGCCTGCGCCAGTCAACGTAAAAGAAATCCTACAGGCATACCACCTAACCGCAACGCCAGGTGGCTCATCTTCAATCACAATGCCCCCTGTGACCGGCTCAGGCAGCTGAAACCGTATAACAATGTCGCTTAGGTTGACCGTATTGTAGTTGCTAACAACAATCCTATGCCTGCGTAAATACGTAGTCATCTCTGCCGAGATAGTTCGATCTGGAAAGTCTGAGGTGGACAAACCATCGATTGTACTTATAGACACATTAGGAACGGTTGGCCTGGGATCTACTTCAGTGCCGATGTTTACCTGCGCAGCAGTGATGCCCCCCTGCTGCCCCACCGACCCAACTCCGCCCGGGAGTACCGTTTGAACAGGGGGGTTGTTCGCGTTCCCCCCTTGCGCTAGTGGCGCCTTTGCAGTATCGACCGGCTGAGCCGTATCAGGGGTGGGCGCTAGATTACTCGGCCAGAACAAAGCGACCACAATGGCACCAATAAAGAAAACGTGTATTGATCTGAGGACGTTAGCCGATAACTGTTTTGCTGGTTCCTCCGGTGTAGGAACATCGGGAATAGGAGAAGTGGAACGAAAAGTGCCAATAAGCCACTTTAGGAAAACTGTGAGTGTACCTAGGCACAAAGTTGCCAGCGTGGCGACAACTAGCCGATCTATCCAGGCCAGCTTTTGCCAGCCATAGTAGATCCAAGTAACGCCGCCGAGCAGGGCGGCGAGCACAGTAGATCCCTTGCCTGGATTATTCCAAAGCCATGAGATGAGGACAGCTCCCCACTTATCTAGGACCCAGTTAGCGAATTTGTGAATGGCGTTCCACATGCCGCTACCCTACCACATGCGAAGGCGGCTGCGTTTGTCAATGGAGAGGCGCCGTGACAAAAACCAAACGGACCCACTACCCAAAGCCCGAAGGGAACCGGAAGCGCGACAAAGAGTATTAACTGCGGCTGCGCCGGAAGGGCTGGGAGGTCCGCGTGATTCGGGAATGCCGGATCGGCGATGACACTCGCGGCAGGGTTGGAGAGATTCTTAGGATAGGGCTGTTTGCCCCATCCGATGAACGATGTGCCAGCCCAGGAATTCCGCCCCCGTGTCCTTCGAGCGCAGCCGGCTCAGTCGCTCCCTTCGCTATCCGGCTCCCTTCGCCACGGGTTGCCGCGCTTCAGAGGATTGCGCCTGAGGCCGTTCCTTGCGCTGCTCTGCGTAATCGGTTAATCTGCGAGCGTGGACATCGACTTGGCGGAGTTGCGGGTGATGCACCCTCGGTTGCCGACCGACCTCGCTTTGGTGATGGTGGGGCGGGCGGCGCTCGCACTGGAAAGGAACGCGCACGCGTCAGGCGTGCGGCTCTCCCTGGACCTGGAACGGGTCCTGAGCAGCGGTATGCTTTCCTGGCCTGGGGCTGACTTGAGCAAGATTGATCAGCATGACCACAACAGGATCACGGAGGACGGTGCCGAGGCAGTGGCGTTGACGCTAGGCCATCGTCATCGGGCGTGGCGCGTCATTCGTCGCATGCAGCGTGAGGAACACGCGGACTGGCTTCTTGAGGACTCGCGAGAGAACGTGCGCCAAGTAGTTGCGCTGGAGATCAGTGGCGTCGACAGGGGCGGCATTCTGGCCCGGCTTTCCGAGAAGCTCGCGCAAGTCGCTAAGAGCACCGATGTCGACCAGCGCTGGGCCGGCGTCGTGGGCTTCGAAGAACCGGCCGCCGCGCTTCATTTCACCAAGAGGCAGCATCGTGGAAACTGACGCCCTCAATACGCTCGTGAGCGGCGCCATCTGGCGGGCCGACCAGCTCGAAACTCACGGCATACGCCCCGCGTCTCAGGCTTGGGCGGAAGTTTCCTCGCTTGAGGAGGAGCTGGCGAAGGCGCTTCCGGTATCCGAATCGGAAGGACGGATCGCGCGGCGTGGCGCGGTGCGCGCGGCCCTGAAGGCAGGGGACTATGATCGAGCCCACGCACTCGCCGACGGGTACCTCGCCGAGGAAGCCGGCCCCAGGTCCCTCAAGACGGCATTGCGTAAAATCCTGGAGGAGGACGCTCAAGCGATGGCGAGCCGTTTTCCATACGCATCAAAGAATCATAGCTTGCGTGAAGCGCAAGTCCTTGCCCGTCGCTTTCGCGAGGCTGGCGCTTTCGGCCTAGCGGCCTGAGCACCGTGGAGACCGTAGCCTTCTACTCCTACAAAGGCGGTGTAGGCCGCTCCCTGCTGCTTGCCAACGCCGCACGGTTCCTGGCCACGCTCGGCAAAGGCGTGGTCGCTCTCGACTTAGATTTCGAAGCCCCCGGGCTTCATTACAAACTTGCAGGCGGCCAAAGTTATGTTGACGGGCGGCGAAGCTCTAACTTCCCGTTGCCTGCCGGCGGCGCTGTTCCGTATTTGATCGCCACCGCCGAGGGCACTCCCTCTCCGCCCCCTTTAGATGAGCACATGATGTCCGTGCCCGTTCCTACGGACGCAGGCGGTTGGCTTCGACTGATGCCTGCTGGGCCGGCGCCGCACCAGAGCTATTGGGCAGCATTCAAGGAGCTGGGGGAGAGGCTTCGGCTGAGCGACCCGAGCGGCCGGGGCTTCATGGCTCTCCTCGATCTCCAGGCGCGGATCGGGGATGAACTAGAACCGGACTATCTGCTAATCGACGCGCGCACCGGCGTGACGGAGCTCGGGGGTCTGGCCACTACGGTTCTCGCCGACGCTGTCGTGTGCATGTTCGTGGGAAACCAAGAATCCCTCGACGGAACGCTCACCGTAGTCGAGGCCCTCAAGGGCACTCCGCGCCTCGCCAATCAGAAACCGATCCGGGTAGTGCCGGTGCTGGCCCGGACTACTGCAAAGCCGCCCGAAGACGAACGATTTGCGGCCGGTATCAAAAGGCTGCTGGAACTCGGTGAGGGCAAGAAGGGTCAGAGTCAGGACGAGCTCGCTCTCTTCGCCCTGCCACACGATGACGTGCTCGGGGCTTCGGAACGGCTTGTCGGCGGTGAGAAGAAGGCCAGTGCGTTCTCGCCGCTGTACAAGGCTTATCTGGAACTTTTCCAGAGACTGTTCCCTTCTGGCGCAGAGCCTGCTGGACGCGTACTCGAACGGCTGGAAGCCGTAGCGAATATCCGGGAGGACTTGACCAGTAATCGGACGGAACGAGAAGAGTTCCACGACCTTCTCCCTCCCTGGAGCTCAACGTCCATCGAAGAAGGGGCTCTCTGCGAAACCAGGTACCGCGGGAAAGAGAGTTATGCGGACAGCCGTTATGCGGACCTGCTTTGCCGGGGCGACAAGGGGTCGCCGTTGATGGTAGTAGAGGACGTTGGGGATGGAGACGTGAGCGCCGCGTTGGAATTTTGGGGCAAGTTTAAGGTGCGTTGTGTCGTGCTACTGGTCAAAGGCCAGTACCCCGGCAGGGAACGACGGATTTTCACTCGGGAACTTGATGGCGCGGATCTCCACCCCGTCAAGAGACGAGACCTACCCCGACCGCGAGAGTTTGAGCTCCTGCGGGATGTTGGAGATCGATCAGTGGAATCGATGCTTGAGGCCGTTCGTCACGGCCACATCGAAGCCGTGGCTTGGCTGGTGAACGAGTGGCGAGACTCCTCACTTGCGGTCTTCGGCACCGACCCCGGACCGCGCTGGAGACCCGAGCGGGCACAGCACATTTTGGATGGTCTTGCTACTACCGAGGACCTACGTTGTGCGGAAGAGATCCTGCGGCGCGCCAAACCCCGCGGGTACGATCTTCGTCATCGCGAGCATCGGTTTCCTGGTGAGTGGCACTTTGGCGACGAGCTTGAACAGAAGATGGCTGAGGATCTCTTTGCCCCCCTATTCTGGCGCCTCCCGGTTGAAGCGGTACTGAAGCCCAGGGAGGTAAGGCACTATCCCGGCGAAACCTCGTCTTTGGCGGGCTACCGTCTCATGGCTGAGGATCTTATGGGGCTACGCTACGATCCCGACCGAAGCGCTCTTGAGGACGCTCGCGAGATGGCCGCTCGGCTGCCCGCCTCCCACGACCATCGGGACGAAGGCGAGGTCATGTGGCTCCATCGGGGCAGAAGGGAACAGATCCAACGGGTTCGATTGTCCGATGATGCACCGCCAGCTCTCGTCTGGGAAGAGGCCTTACAGGAAGAACCGTACCGGCTTAGCACGCTGGAAGAAGCGAAGGAAAAGGTCGGGGCAAAGGTCAGAAAACTGCTGGAGTCCAACGTTGGCCTGCGGAGGCGCTTGAAGGAGGTTAGCGGTCGCCGCGAACTGGCCACGCAAGGCTTTTTGGGTAGCTATGAGGCTTCGGGGCGTATAGATCTATATCCGCAGGTGATTACCGCTGCGGCCGAAGTGCTTGGCATATCCCCCCGCTACCTTACCAGCGTTGTGTTCATCCACTTCTCGGCGTGGGTCCTGGCGCGTGAATCGTACGATCTCGACGGGCAGCGGGGCTATGGCTTCGCGCCATCGCCGCGAACGAGTCCCTTTAACCGCGAAAGCCCGACACATGTAACTCTCGTTCAGGCGTTCACCGATCGTCTTATTCGATTGCTGAAAGACCCCAATCTCCAGGCCGCCTTTGAAAAGCTGTCGAAACAGCAGCCGGAGCCGTACACACGATGGGCGCCGATGCGAAAGCTGCCTCTCGAAAAACTGCGACTGCTCCTTCTGACAGCACGAGCGAGTGCCCCGGCCTTGGGTCTGCCCGGTAACGAAGAATACCAATAGCAGGTCCCCGGGCCCATCAGGAGATCGGCGTTCGTCGTGTTGGAACAGTTACACGAACTTGTATTCTCCCGGCACCGGCAGCGGCAGCGACTCCATCTTCACGTCGTAGCCGTGCTCCTTGGGCATCAGGTCCTGCTTGGAGTTCATGATCATGTCCCAGGTGATCTCCAGGCCCGAGTAGGCCGCTTCACGGCCCATGATGCAGGTGAGCGTGCTTTCGGCCACCTCCATGGCCTGGTTCACATACGGGCCATCGCCGCGGATGCTGTTTACCATGTCGGTGTGCTCGTGCACGTAGTCGCGCGGGCCCGAGCCTCCCATGTCGTGACAGTTGCTCCGCCCCTTGGAGCCGACCACCAGCTCGCTCACGTTGCGGTAGACGTTGCCGCGGAACTGCCGGCAGTAGCTGGACATGTGGACGCCGTTGGCGTAGACGAAATCGGCGCTGATGTGGTCGAAGATGCTGCCGTGGATGTCATCGCGGGGACGCCAGGCCGCCCCGCCGCTGGCCACCACCTTCACCGGGTGCGCGCCCATGGCCCAGTTGACGACGTCGATATTGTGGAGGTGCTGCTCGACGATCTGGTCGCCGCACAGCCACAGGTTCGAGTACCAGTTGCGGTGGTGCCAGGTCATGTCGCCCCACTGGGGATTGCGTGCCTTTTGCTGGATCACGGGCCCGCCGATCCAGTAGGCGAAGGCGGCGGTGATCTCGCCGATGGCGCCCTCGCGGATCTTGCGGATGGTGGGCACGTACTCGCTGTTGGAACGCCGCTGCGCCCCCGAGACCACGGTGAGCTTCAGCTCCTCGGACTTCTTCGCCGCCGCCATGAAGCGCCGCACGCCCACCGCGTCGGTGCCGAACGGCTTTTCGCAGAAGACGTGCTTGCGCGCCTCGATGGCCGCCTCGAAGTGCACCGGCCGCCAGCCCGGCGGGGTGCACAGCATCACGATATCGACTCCTGAGGCGATCACTTTCTTGTAGGCGTCGAAGCCGACGAAGCGGCGGTCCGGCTCCACCTTCACCCGGTCGCGGATCGCGCTGCGAGCGTCGGCGCGCAGCCAGGCGAGGTTCTTCTCCAGTTGATCCTCGAAGGCGTCGCCCATCGCCACTACTTCCACGTTCTCGGCGCCGGTCAGCAGGTCGACCACGGCCTGCCGGCCTCGGCCGCCCACGCCGATGAGCCCCGCCTTCAGCAATTCCTTGCCGGCTCCGCGTACCAGTCCGGGTTTGACGATGGCGAACGTGGCGCCGCCGGCGGCGGTCGACTTTTGCAGGAAGGACCTGCGGGAAATCGGATGGGGTATAGTATTCGGTTGATTGTTCATGTTGGTCACCTCGGGCGTCCCCCATTGTATAACCATCATGGCCGTTGATGCCGGGCGCGCGCGGTTGTCGCCGGGAGCCGCCTCGTGACCCCGTTGGGGGGCGTTTGGGTCGCGGCGGCGACCCCCCACCTGCCCGACGGGCGTCACATCGATCCCGAGGCCACCGCCGGGCTGCTCGATTACCTGTCTGCGAAAGGCGTCGCGGGCGTGGCGCTGCTCGGCTCAACCGGCGTGTTCGTCCAGTTCGAAATCCAGGAGCGCATCCGGCTGGTCGCCCTGGCCGCACGCCACAGCCGCCTGCCGATCGCCGTCAACGTCTCGCATCCCACCCCGGACGGCGCACTCCTGCTCGCGCGTGAGGCAGCCTCCGCCGGTGCGCGCGCCGTCCTGCTGATGCCGCCCTACTACTTCCGCTACACGCAGCCCCAGGTGCGCGAGTTCTACCTCCGGTTCGTCGACGAGCTGCGCGGTGCGGCGCCGGTGCTGCTCTACAACATCCCGTTCTTCACCACCGAAATCGCCGTCGAGACCGCCGAGGAGCTGCTCGCCTCCGGGGGCTTCGCCGGCATCAAGGACTCCAGCGGCCGCTTCGACTATTTCTGTCGCCTCCATTCGCTCCGCTCGCGGCAGCCGTTCACGCTGTTCATCGGCAACGACGTGTTGTTCACCCGCGGCCGCAGCGCCGGCGCCGACGGCGTCATCTCCGGCGTCGCCTGCGCGGCGCCCGAGCTCATGCTCGGCCTGGAACGCGCCATCCTCACTGGCGACGCTCCCCGTGTGGCCGCTCTCGAAGCGCGGCTGGTCGAATTCATCGGATGGCTCGACCGTTTTCCCGGCCCGGTCGGCGTCATCGAAGCCACCGCCGCCCGAGGCGTGCCCACAGGCGCGCCCGTCATGCCCCTGGATGCGGACACTCGCCGGCTGCGGGATGAGTTTTGCGAATGGTTTCGCGGATGGCTGCCGCTGGTTCAGAAGGAGTCTCAACGTGACTAGGTTCGTTCTGCTGCTTTCGCTCGCCGCCCTGGCGCTCGGGGCGCAGGTTTACACTTCGGGTCCCCAGGTAGTCACCTTTTTCTCGACCGTGGACGACTCCGACCAGCCCTACGGTATCTACGTACCGAAAGGCTTCGACCCCGGGCGCAAGTATCCGCTGGTCGTCAGCCTTCACGGGGCCGGCTCGAACCATCGCCTCAACCTGCGAAGAGTGTTCGGCAAAGGCAACCTGCCCGGGGAGACCGACGGCGAGGCCAGCCGCTACTTCCCGCCGCTCGCCGAGGTCCCGTTCCTGGTGGCCACACCGCTGGCGCGCGGCACCATGGGATACCAGGGCATCGCCGAGCAGGACGTCTAAGACGTGCTGGCGGACGTCAAGAAGCGCTTCCCGGTCGACGAGGACCGCGTCTACCTGACCGGCCTCTCGATGGGTGGCGGCGGCACGCTCTGGCTCGGGTTGACCCGGCCCGACGTGTGGGCCGCCATCGCCCCGGTGTGCGCGGCCGCGCCGCGCGGCGCCACCGAGCTGGCTCCAAACGCGTTGCAGCTTCCGGTGCACCTGTTCCACGGCGACCTGGACCCGGTGGTGCCGGTGGAGGGCTCGCGCGAATGGCACAAGCGCCTGCTCCAGTCGGGCGCGCGCGCCGAGTATATCGAGTACCCCGGCGTGCGTCACAATTCCTGGGACAACGCCTATAAAAACGCGGCCATCTTCGACTGGTTCGCCCGTCACCGGCGAAACCGCTATCCGGAGCGCGTGCGGTTTGTCACGCGCCAATACAGGTACAATTCGGCCTACTGGGTTCATCTGGACGGCTTCACGCCGGGGCAGCTCGCGTCGGTGGACGTGCGCTTCACCGGCCGCAACCAGCTCGCAGCGGAAACCGCGAACCTCGACGGATTCACGTTGAACCTCGACGGGCATCCACTGTCGGAGCCTGGCAAGCCGGTCGCGGTCACCGTGGACGGAAGCCGGGTGCAGGCCTCCGCCCAGGGTCCGTTTTCGTTCCACCGCACGGCGCAGGGCTGGCGCGCGGGCCGCTGGGTTCCTGCTCCGGCAGACAAGCGTCCCGGCGCCGAAGGCCCGCTCGCCGAAGCGGTGGCTTCCAGGCACCTGTATGTCTACGGCACCGCCGATTCGCCGTCACCGGACGAGCTGCGCCGGCGGCGGGAGCAAGCGGCCCATGCCGCCGACTGGACGGGACTGCGCGCCCGCCTGCTGCTCAACCTGCGCGTGGCGGCCGACAAGGACGTCCGCGAAGCCGATCTGCGCGGCGCCAACCTGGTCCTGTTCGGCACGCGGGAAACCAACAGCCTGATCGCCCGCCACGGGGACCAGTTGCCGCTCGAGCTGAACGCCGGCGCCGCCGACTATGGCCTGGTTTTTGTCGCCCACGCCGGCGGCCGTTACCTGCTGGTCAGCTCGGGCCTCCCCTGGTGGACCGGCGCCGACCAGGTCAAACGGGGCGGCTTCCGTTTCCTGCCCGGCGCGTTCGCCGTCCTGCTCACGATGGGCGATTTCCTGCTGTTCAAGGGATCGCTCGAGAACGTCGTCGCCGAAGGGCTGTTCGACGGGCACTGGAAGACGCCGGCGGTCGACGCCGCCAGGATCGCCGCCACCGGCGCGGTTCGAGTCCGTCCGTAGCGCGAGCCACGTCATGCGCCCGGACGAGTTTCGCCGCTACGGTCACGAGGTGGTCGACTGGATCGCAGACTACCTCGCCGGCGCGCGCGAATATCCGGTGTTTTCCCGCGTCTCGCCGGGAGAGATCGCCGGGAGTCTGCCCGCATCCGCCCCCGAACAGGGCGAGCCCATGGACGTCATCCTGGAAGATTTTCGCCGCCTCATCCTTCCCGGCGTCACGCATTGGAATCATCCGCGCTTCCTCGCCTACTTCGCGGTCACCGGCTCGGGCCCCGGCATTCTCGGCGAGATGCTCTCGGCGGCGTTGAACGTCAACGGCATGCTGTGGCGAACGTCGCCGGCGGTCACCGAGCTCGAGCAGGTCACGCTTGGCTGGCTCCGGCAGTGGCTCGACCTCCCGGAGGAGTTCTTCGGCATCATTCACGACACCGCCTCCACCAGCACCCTGCACGCCGTAGCCGCCGCCAGGGAAGCCGCCGATCCCGAAGCCCGCACGAGGGGCGGCACGGGCCGCCTCATCCTCTACTGCTCCGAGCAGGCCCACTCCTCGGTCGAGAGGGCCGTGATTACGCTCGGCATCGGCCGGCAGAACCTCCGCAAGATTCCCGTCGACGACTGCTTCCGCCTGAGGCCCGAGGCTCTGTCCGCGGCCGTCGAAGAGGACCTGCGATCGGGGGCGCGGCCGTTCTGCGTGACGGCCACGGCAGGCACCACGTCCACCACCAGCATCGACCCGGTTGCGGAGATCGCCGCCATCGCCGAACAATACCGCCTCTGGCTGCACGTGGACGGCGCCTACGCGGGCACAGCGGCCGTCGTCCCCGAATTCCGCCACGTGCTGGCAGGCGCCCGGCGGGCCGATTCGGTGGTCGTCAATCCGCACAAGTGGATGTTCACGCCCATCGATTGCAGCGCCTTGTACACCCGGCGGCCGGAGGTGATGCGCCGCGCCTTCAGCCTGGTTCCGGAATACTTGCAGGGCGCCGAAGCCCCGAACCTGATGGAGTACGGTGTGCCGCTGGGCCGCAGGTTCCGCGCCTTGAAGCTGTGGTTCGTCATGCGCCACTACGGCCGCGAAGGCGTGGCGCGCATTCTCCGCAACCATGTGGCGCTGGCGCAGGAGTTCGCCGGCTGGGTGCGCGCCGACGAGCGCTTCGAGATCGCCGCACCGCATCCCCTGTCGGTCGTTTGCTTCCGGCTGCGCGCCTCCGAACAGGATAACCGCCGTCTGCTGGAGACGGTGAACTCCTCCGGCGTGGCCTTCCTTTCGAACACCGTTCTCCACGGCCGCTTCACGCTGCGGCTGGCCATTGGGCACATGGAGACCAGTCGGGAGGATCTTGGCCAGGTATGGGACTGTGTGCGAACGGCGGCCGGCTGACGCCGGTCCGGCTCAGGCGAGTGCGTCCTGTCGCGGGCGCACGTGGAAGTCCAGCCGGCTGAGCTCCTCCGCCAGTCCGGCGAGCCCGCTGTGAACGGTGGAGAAATCCTCGCCGGCGGCGGCGTTCTCGATCTGGTGCGCCCAGCGGGAGACCCCGACGGCGGCGATACGATCGGCGCCTTTCCCCAGCTTGTGCGCCTCGCTGCGTACCGCCTCGATGTCCAGGCGGACCGCGGCGTTCTGCAACCGGTGAAGCCGCTCCGGCGCCAGTTGCAGGAACAGCAGAGTCATGCCGTGCATCAGGTTGGTGTTGTTGTCGAGCAGCCGGGCGGCCAGGCGGCCGTCGATGGGCGGCGATTGCTCCCGTTCGACGGCAGGCTCCGGGGACGGCGTCAGGTCCCTCACGCCGGCCTCCCCGCGCAAGTACCTGGCCACGGTCTCGACCAGGTGGGCCTGGCTGACAGGCTTGGCGATGTAGCCGTTCATCCCGGCCTGGAGGCAGCGCTCGCGATCCCCCTCCATGGCATGGGCCGTCATGGCCACGATCGGCAGGTGCTTCCACTGCTGGTTGCGGCGAATCAGATGCGTGGCCGTGATCCCATCCATTTCCGGCATCTGGACGTCGAGCAGCACCAGGTCGAAGTCCGACAACTCCAGCGCCCGCAGCGCTTCCACGCCGTGGTTGGCCAGCCGCACCTGGTAGCCCTTCTTGGTGAGAATCGTCTCGACCACCTTCTGGTTTACCAGGTTGTCCTCCACCACCAGGATGCGCGCCGCGCTTTTCAATGCCGGCGCCGCTTTCGGAGATTCCAATGCCTCCGACCCGGCCTGGTCCGGCGCCACTTCCAGACGGTAGGACTCGTAGGGCATGGTGACGCGGAACGCGCTGCCGCGCCCCACCTCGCTGCGCACGCTGATCTGGCCGCCGTGCATCGTCACCAGCCGGCGCGTGATCGCCAGTCCCAGACCCGTGCCGCCGTAGCGGCGGCTGATGCTGCCGTCGGCCTGGGTGAACTCCTCGAAGATCGACGTCAGCTTCTCGGGCGGGATTCCCTGTCCCGTGTCGACCACCTCGAGCGTCAGCTCGAAACGCCCGTCCGGCATCTCCGCGCTCGACTCCAGGCGCAGCTCGACCGATCCCTGTGCGGTGAACTTCACCGCGTTGCTCAGCAGGTTGTTCAGGATCTGCCGCAGCCGCAGCGGATCCCCCTGGCACAGCGCCGGGAGGTCGGGCGAAACCACCCATTCGAGCGCGATCCCCTTCTCGCGCGCCTTCGGCAGCATCGATCGCACACACTCGCCCGCCACGCCGCGCAGGTCGAACGGGATTCTCTCCAGCGACATCCTCCCGGCTTCGATCTTCGACAGGTCCAGAATGTCGTTCAGCAGCGCCAGCAGCGTGTTCGCGCACGCCTTGGCGGTCTCCAGTTGCTCCCGCTGCTCGTTGCTGAGACCGCTGTCGAGCACGATGTCGATCATGCCGAGAATCCCGTTCATCGGCGTGCGCAGCTCGTGCGAGGTGTTGGCCAGAAACTCGCTCTTGGCGCGGCTGCCGGCGAGCGCGCGCTGCGTGGCCTCCTCCAGCGCTTCCGTACGCTCCCGGATGCGCTCCTCCAGCAGTTCCTGGTGCTGCCGCACCTCCTCGCGGCTGGCGACCAGGGCGCGAATCATCGCGTTGAATCCTTCCGTCAGGTATTCCACCTCGTCCCCGCTCCGGCTCACCTGGATCGGTTCTAGTCGCCCCTCCCTTACAGCGGATATCCCTGCCCGCAACTGGTTCAGCGGCTGTCCCAGCAGCCGTATGGTGAAGCGCGAGACCGCGCCCGCCACCATCACCACAACCAGCGACAGCAGCAGCGCCTTCGCCACGTCGAACCGGTCCCGGCGCATGTCGTAGGCGAAGAAGACGATCGAAACCCAGCCCAGCAGCAGGGCGGTGAAGCGAGAGTACTTGCGGGCGAGACTGCCGGCCCCGTTCCGGCGGTTTCTCTCAGACACCTCCGCCGTCACTCTGTCCATGTCCCATTCTTGCCTGCCCCGGTCATGGTTGGTATAGGGGATAGTCCCTAGATCAGAGGCTTTTCGGTAGTAGACGCTCGCCGGCACAGGAATAGTGTGGTCAATTCGCGCCAGCTCGTTGAATCTTCGGGGAGAAGTTGCCGCGGCCGTCTCTGATAGACTGACTCGCGGATGGCAGCGGCGACTTAGAAGCCCCTGCCCCCGCCTGACGGCGGAGTCGCGTGACTTCATGAGCACGGAAAGATTACGAATCATGCTTTGCGGTGTACCGCTGCGCAACCCAGTGCTGGCCGCCTCCGGGACCTGTGCATATGGCATCGAGATGGAGGGGCTGGTGGACTGGGGCGCGGTGGGCGGCCTGGTGGTTAAGGGCCTGTCCCGCGAGCCGATGGAGGGGAATCCGCCGCCTCGGCTGTGGGAAACGCACGACGGCATGATCAACTCCGTGGGGCTGCAAAACATCGGCGTGCGGCGATTCGTCGCCGAGAAGCTGCCGCGGTTGCGCGAGCTCGACACGGCAGTGTTCGCCAACGTCTTCGGCTACACGGTGGAGGATTATGCGGAGGTGGTTCGCGTCCTGGAGGATACCGAAGGCCTGGCCGGCTGCGAGCTGAACGTATCCTGCCCGAACACGGAGCAGGGAGGCATCTATTTCTCCAGCGACCCGGCATTGCTTGGGAAGCTGGTAGCGGCGGTGCGGCCGCTGTGCCGCCGGCCGCTGGTCGTGAAGCTGTCGCCCAACGTGGCGCGCATCGAGCCGCTGGCGCGGGCCGCCGAGGAGGCCGGCGCCGATGCGATTTCGCTAGTGAACACCTTCGTCGCTCTGGCCGTCGACGCGCGCGCGCGCCGTCCGCGGTTGGGCGCGGGATTGGGCGGCTTGTCGGGTCCGACGATTAAGCCGATCGCGCTGCGCATGGTGTGGGAGGCCTCGCGCGCGGTGCGCATCCCGGTGGTGGGCATCGGCGGGATCGCCACCGGCGAGGACGCCGCCGAATTCCTGGTGGCGGGGGCGAGCGCGGTCCAGGTGGGTACGGCCAGCTTCTGGGACCCGGCAGCTCCGGCGCGAGTGGCGAAGGAGCTCGACCGGTTCCTCGCACAGGAACGGATCGCGCGCGTCGCCGACCTGGTAGGAACTTTGCGGTGGAAAGAGGGAATGTCATGAAGCGGACCATCCAGACGGATCGCGCCCCGCAGGCGATCGGTCCCTATTCGCAGGCCGTCGTCCACAATGGCCTGTGTTTCGTCAGCGGCCAGATTCCCCTGGATCCCTCGACCGGGCAGCTCGTCGAGGGCGACGTCGCCGCGCAGACCGAGCGGGTGATGGAGAACGTCCAGGCGATCCTTATCGCCTGCGGCTCCAGCCTGGCGCTCGTGCTGAAAACCACCGTCTACTTGAAGAGCATGGACGATTTTCCGAAGATGAACGAAGTCTACGCCCGCTATTTTCCGGAAGACCCTCCGGCGCGCGCCACCATCCAGGCGGCCCGTCTGCCGCGCGACGTCCAAGTGGAGATTGACGCGGTCGCGGCGGTAGGGGCGGATTAGCAGCCGGTGGCAAAAGATTGGACAGGCCGGGAGGCCTGTCCCACACCAGCTACAGGAACCAGGAAAAAATCCACCGCGTGCCGAGCCGGCTCCAGGCGTTGAGCCAGACGCCGAGTCCGGTCGCCGAGAGCGCCACCACGAGCAGCAGGAAGCCGAATCGGGCGATCTCGTTATAGATCGCCGCCGGCACGCGCGCGGCCAGCAGAAGTTTCGAGCCGTCCAGGGGCGGCACCGGAATCATGTTGAAAATCGCCAGGTAGAGGCTCAGCCAGACGCCGCGGGCGAGGAATTCGGCCAACACGGGAATCAGCGCCGCAGAGGCCACAGCGGCGGCGGCCAGCAGGACGGCCAGGACCAGATTGCTCGCCGGGCCGGCCAGCGCCACCACCGCCAGGCCCGTCATCCCGCCCCGCAGCCGCAGCGGATTGGTGTTCACCGCCCGGCCCCAGCCGAGAAATCCGGCCCCGAGCAGCGAGGTGATCGCCGGCAGCAGAAGAGTGCCGACCCAGTCGACGTGCGCCAGCGGGTGCAGCGTCAGCCGGCCCTCGTGACGCGGCGTGTCGTCGCCGAGTTTCACCGCCGTCCAGGCGTGTGCGAACTCATGCGGCGTGGTGAGCATCCACAGCAGCGAGACATTGATGACGGCCGCCTCGAAGTCCAGCTCCATGCCTCAGGCCAGCATCTTGCGCACGACGCTGCCGGCGACGTCGGTGAGCCGGAAATCGCGGCCGGCGTGCCGATAGGTGAGGCGGGTGTGGTCGAAGCCGAGGCAGTGGAGGATGGTGGCCTGCAAGTCGTGCACCTGCACCTTGTCTTCGGTGATGAAAAAACCCAGCTCGTCGGTGGCGCCGACCACACGGCCGCCGCCGATGCCCCCTCCGGCCAGCCACATGCTGTAGGCCTGGGGATGATGATCGCGGCCGGCGTTGTCCTCCTCCTGGGTATTGCGCACTTCCGACATCGGGGTGCGCCCGAACTCGCCGCCCCAGACCACCAGCGTCGAATCGAGCAGCCCGCGCTGCTTCAGGTCGGCGAGCAGCGCGGCGGTGGGCTGGTCGGTGATGTCGCAGTTGCGTTTCAGTTTCCGGTTGAGCTGCGTGTGGTCGTCCCAACTGGCGTGCATCATGAGGACGAAGCGGACGCCGCGCTCCACCAGGCGCCGCGCGAGCAGGCAATTCACCGCGAAGGGCCGCGTGGGCTCTTTGTGGACGCCGTACATTTCCAGTGTCCGCTCGGATTCGCCGGAGAAATCCAGCAGCTCCGGGCCGGCCATCTGCATACGGAACGCGAGCTCATAGGAGGCGATGCGCGAGGCGATCTCGACGTCGCCGGTGTCGCGGTAGCGCGCCTGGTTCAGATCGCGCAACGCGTCCAGGCCGGCGCGCTGCGCTTCCATGCTCACGCCGGGCGGATTGGCGAGGTAGAGGATCGGGTCGCCGGAGCTTCGGAACAGCGTCCCCTGGTAGGTGGAGGGCAGAAAGCCGCTGGAGAAATTCGTCGCCCCGCCGCTGGTGCCGACGCCCGAGCTGAGCACGACGAAGCCGGGCAGGTTCTGCGACTCGCTGCCGAGCCCGTACATGCTCCAGGCCCCGAGCGTAGGGCGGCCGAACTGCGTCGAGCCGGTCATCAGCAGCAGTTGGCCGGGATGATGATTGAACGCATCGGTGTACATGGAGCGCACCAGGCAGATGTCGTCGGCGCGCGCGGCGGTGTGCGGGATGAAGTCGGAGAACATCGTGCCGCAGGCGCCATGGGGGCGGAACGCGCGCGGGCTGGCGAGCATGGCCGCGCTCGGCTTGATGAACGCCAGTTGCAGCTTGCCGGTGATCGACTCCGGCGCCGGGCGGCCGTGCCATTTTTGCAGCGCGGGCTTGGGATCGAACAGGTCCATCTGGCTCGGCCCGCCTTCCATGAACAGGAAGATGACGTTGCGCGCGCGGGGCGCGAAGTGCGGCGGGCGAGGTCCGAGCGGGTTGTCGACCCCGGTGGAACCGGCGGCAGTCAGCCCGTCCTGTGTGAGGAGCTGGGCGAGCGCCGTCATGCCGACGCCCGAGGCGCACTCGCGCAGAAAGGCCCGCCGGCCCTGGATACGCTGGAATTCGAGGAAGTTCATACGGCTACTCCCGCGTAATGAATTCGTCCAGGTTCAGCAGAACGCGGCTCACCGCCGCCCAGGCGGAGACCGGCCCCGCGGCAGCGCTCTGGTTGCGAAGAATCCCGGAATACTGGTCGAAGAACCGGCCCAGGCGCTCGCGCTCCTCCGCGGAGGGCGGGTGCGCCAGACAAAGGCGGAAGGCGTAGTCGAGGCGGTCGCCGAAGCCGCCGGAAGCTTCCTGCTCGACGCGCCAGGCCAGGGCGTGCGCGGCCTCGACGAACACCGGATCGTTCAGCAGGTTGAGCGCCTGCAAAGGAGTGTTCGAGCGCTGGCGGCGCGTGCAGCTCACGTTGGAATCCGGCGCGTCGAAGTTCATCAGCATCGGGTAAGGCGTCGTGCGCTGGAAGTGGATGTAGAGGCCGCGGCGATAGCGATCGGTCCCCTCGCTTTCCTTCCATTTCACGCTGTTGGCGTAGCCCAGCTCGGCGACGCCCGCCGGCTGCGGCGGCCGCACACTCGGACCTCCGACGGCGGTGTGGAGCAGGCCGCCGGCGGCCAGCGCCACGTCCCGGACCGCTTCGGCGGATAGGCGCAGGCGCGCCTGGCGCGCCAGCAGGCGGTTGTCCGGGTCGCGCGAGACGAGCTCCGGCCGCACCCGCGACGACTGCCGGTAGGTGGCGCTGGTCAGCAAGAGCTTGTGGAATTGTTTCAGGCTCCAGCCGCGGTCGACCAGCTCCGCCGCCAGCCAGTCCAGCAGGCCGGGGTGGGTGGGCCGCTCGCCCTGCGCTCCGAAATCCTCGGCAGTGGCCGCCAGCCCGCGCCCGAACAACTCCTGCCACAAGCGGTTCACGGTGACGCGGGCGGTGAGTGGATTCTCACGCGAAACCAGCCAGCGGGCGAGCGCCAGGCGATCCGCGCCCGGCGCGGCCGGAGCCGTCGACAGCACGGCAGGAAGGCCCGGCTCGACGGGAATGCCCTTCTGTCGCCAGTCGCCGCGCAGGTGAAGGTGGGCTCCCCCCCCGGCATCCTGGTCGCGCACCATCACCGGCGCCTGGGTGAGCGCGGGGAAGCCGGAGTCCAGTTTTTCCAGCTTCTCGCGCAGCTCCTTCAGCCGCTCGAGCGTCTTCTTGTCGCGGCCCAGCGCCGGCCCGGGGCTGCGCACGAAATAGTCGGTCAGTCTCGCCTGGTCGCGCGGGCTGCGCCGGGCGGGCTCGGTCTTCAAAACGCGCTCCGCGCGGTCGAACATCGCCTTCATCGAGGTGAGCGCGAAATCCCACTCGAGCACCTTGCCCGGCTCGCGGATGGCGCCGCCTATCTTCTCCTCCCATTCGGCCTGGAGCGCCGGCGCCTCGAACTCGCGGAGCAGCTCCGCGCGCTGCTTCCTGTATTCGGGAAGCGCGCGCAGGTAGGGGCCGGCCTCTCCGGCCAGCGGCGCGTCCACGTTCTCCTCTTCGGCGGCGTGGAAGAAGGCGAACAACCGGTAGTAGTCCCTCTGCGTGATGGGATCGTACTTGTGGTCGTGGCACTGCGCGCAGCCCACCGTGAGCCCGAGCCAGACGGTGCCGACGGTGTTGGCGCGGTTGACAAGCTGCTCGAAGCGCGCCTCGGCGCGGTCGACGCCGGCCTCGCGGTTGGTGAGCGTGTTGCGCAGGAAGCCGGTGGCGACGCGCTGCTCGTTGGTCGCGCCGGGCAGCAGGTCGCCCGCCAGTTGCTCGATGGTGAACCGGTCGAACGGGAGGTCGCGGTTGAGCGCTTCGATCACCCAGTGGCGCCAGCGCCAGGCGTACGGCCGCACCTGGTCCTTTTCGTAACCGTCGCTGTCGGCGTAGTGCGCCAGGTCCAGCCACCATCGCGCCCAACGCTCGCCGTAGTGGGGCGAGGCGAGCAAGCGGTCGACCAGGCGATCCCAGGCGTCGGGGCTGGAATCGCGCAGGAACTCGTCCACCAGCTCGGGGGGCGGCGGCAGACCGGTCAGGTCGAGGCTGGCCCGGCGGACCAGCGTGGTCTTGACCGCCTCCGGTGAGGGCGCGATGCCTTCCGATTCCAGCCGCGAGAGAACGAAGGCGTCAATCGGGTTGCGCACCCAGGAGCGCCCGCGCACGGCCGGCGGCGCCGGTTTCACCAGCGGCTGGAAAGACCAATGCGACGAGCTGCGCACGGCCGGGGCCGTCTTCCGGGGCGACGGCCACGGTGCGCCATGATCGATCCAGGCGCGCAGGGTCGCGATTTCTCCGGCTGCGAGCCGGTCCCCGGCCGGCGGCATGAAGAAGCCCTGCCGGTCGCTGGTGAGTCGCAGGATCATCGGGCTCGAGGCCGAGTTGCCGGCCACGATGGCCGCTCCGGAGTAGCCCCCGCGCAGCGCCGCGTGCCCCTCGTCCAGCCGCAGGCCGTTCATCTGCTGTTGGGCGCCGTGGCAGGGGAGGCACTTCTGGAGGATGGGCCGGACCTGGCGCTCGAAATCGACACCCGCGTGGGTCGCCGTCGTTGCCTGGAAGCCCGCCGCCGAAGCGGCCATCAGTGCGGCCGGCAGCAGATAGCGGGGCATGGGCGACTGCCCTCCAGTGTAGCCGAAGTCCGGTCGCGCTCCTACCGGCGTGGGACCTCAACGATCCTGCGCACGATCGCGCGGCTTGCCTCGACCACCGAATCGTCATTGAAGCGAAGCGTCAGGACTTCTTCCAGCGCAAGCCGACGCCTATCCCACAGGCCGATGCGGCGCAGCTTCACCAACTGCCTGGGTCGTCGAGATTACGCACCGGGGCGTCGTCGGCCAGCCGGTAACGCGCGATCGCGCGGACACTGCCGGGAAGACTGGGGCCGCCGCTGAAGATGGCAGGCGTCCACTCGGGGAAGCGACCAAACGCTTCCGCGATCGCACCAGGCGGCAGCGTCGCTGAGATATAGCACGGAGTAATGCTTCGGATTGTCGAGACGCCCGGCACTTTGGGGGGGAATGTAGAGCGCGCCTCCCGGCTCATCCGCTGCTGAGCTCGCAAGGAAAGGGAAGACGCGGTAAAGGGTGGGCACCCGCTAGGCGTAAGCACCTTGCATGATCCCGTCGATCGCACGGATCACCGGCGCTGCACCCTCCATCACCAGCACATCGATCGGGCGTGCTCCGCCGAGCAGCGGCTCGGAGCCCACCAGCCACAGGGCGGCCGCTTCCCGGCTGTACACGCGAAGGATTCGAGTAAAGATATCGTTCAGATCGACGATCCGCCGCCCCATCTCCACGCCAATCGTTTCCGCACCTCGGCCCCAGCGCGAAACCAGCGCACGGTCCACTCCCAGGACCCGAGCGGCGGCGTTGGTTCCCAGTGCATCCACGATTCGCACCAAGAGGGGTCGAACATCGGACAACGCATCGGCCGCGGGGCGCATCATCGGTTAGAACGTGTAACGCAACGCCAGTTGGACCACCCGCGCCGAGGCGTCGCTGCGCGAGGCGCCGACGTAGTTGAACGGATTGTAGCTCCCCGCGATCACGCCGAAGCTCTGGCTGCTGGTGGCGCGTGTGGGGAAGGCGAAGTGCGTGGAGTTGGTGACGCCGTACAGCTCGGCGCGGAAGGTGAGCTTGTTGCCCTCCCCCACCAGGAAGCTCTTGTAGAGGCCCGCGTCGATATTCATGAGTCCCTGGCCGAAAAAGATGTTGCGGCCGATGGAGTCCTTGCCGGAGGAGCCCGGGTCGAAGGGCCGCTGCGCGAGCGGCGTGAACACGGTGGGGTAGAACGCCGCCAGCGGCAACTGGTCGAGCGAAATGCGACGGCCGGTGGCCGGATCCACGCGGCCGTTGTCCACCGAGCGGCCGAACACGGAAGCGTCGAGCAGCAGGGGCCGGTCATTGGCGACCCCGTCGGCGTTGTAGTCCAGGCCCGAGGTGACCGTAAATGGGTTGCCGCTGGCGAAGGTGCTGTTGGAGCTGAGCGTCCAGCCGCCGGCGAGCGTCCGCCGCCAGCCGCGCGCTTTCTTCAGCCACGGCATCTCGTAAGCGAAGTTGAGGTTGATGCGGTGGCGCTGGTCGAAATCGCTCAGCCCGCGCAGGCTGCGCGAGGAGCCGAGCTCGGTGATGGTGACCCCGGCGGTGACGTCCGAGCCGGTGTCCATGGTTTTGCTGAAGGCGTAGTTCACCAGGAAGTGCAGCCCGTGCGAGGTGCGCTTGCGGAGCTCAACACGCAGCGCGTTGTAATAGCTCCAGGAGCCGTTGTGGATATAGGTGACGCCGGCGTAGCGCGCGTCGGGACGGCGCAGCGTGGTGCGCGGCTGGGCCAGCGAAATGTAGCCCGGGGCGGGGTTGGTGTTGCCGGGGTCCGGATCCACCTTGTCGTAGAGCACCCCGTCGACCGGGGAGACCACCGGGAAGCGGGCGCGGTTGAGGCTCTGGTTCTGGAGCAGGCCGATGCCGCGCGTCCGATGGTAGCCGATGCTGACCAGGATCTTGCCGGGCAACTGGCGGTCCAGCGTCAGGTGCATTTGCTGGACCGAGGGCATGTGCAGCCCTGGGTCGACCTGAACGATGCCGATGCGGCCGGGATTGTACGCCGAGGTGTAGGCGAACTCGTCGGTCGGGTCGGCCGTACGGAAGCTGGCGCCGAAGCTGCGGTACACGCCGTAGGGCGGCAGCGAGCGCAGGCTCACTCCTCCCTGCGAAAACACGGACTGGAAGATGCGGTTGTGAAAGATGCCGTATCCTCCCCGCACCGAGGAACGGCCGGGACCGCCGGTGATCCAGCGCCACACGCCTTCGGTCCGCCTCGGCGACCAGGCGAAGCCGAACCGCGGCTGGATCCCGCGCCGGAACGTCTCATACCCGTAGCGGATCTTGCCGTTCGCCTCCGACGGCGCCATGACCACCTCCCAGCGGAAGCCGAGGTTGAGCGTCAGGTTGCGAGTCACCTTGAAGTCGTCCATCAGGTAGTGGTTCAGGTCGCCGAGCCGGTTGTAGGTGGTGAAGTTGCCAAAGCCCTTCTCGAAGCCGGTCACGTAGCCGCGGAGGAAATTCTCCCAGCCCTCGTAGCGTGTGGCGGAGCCCACCAGCCCGGTGGCGCCGAAAGTCCACCAGCCGCGGGAATAGTTGTCCGCCAGGTCATCCAGGTGCTGGCGGCGAAGGTCGACTCCGGCCCTGAGGATGTGGCGTCCGCGGACATGGGAGATGTTGTAGACGTACTGAAAATCGGTCTGGAAGCGATGGATGGGGAACTGGCCGGCGCTGCCCATGGTGGTGGTAGTGTACGGCGTGGAGTTGCTGATGCGCACGATGGGCGTGTCGTTGCCGCTGGAGATGTCCACCAGCGTCGTGCGCAGCCCCAGGCCGAAGCGGAACTCGCCCGAGGTGGTCGGCGAAAACATGTGCGTGGCTGTCAGCCCGACGTTCTGCTGCTTATTGTTCTGCCAGGCGCTCTCGCCTTCGATGACCGAGTACGGCCTGCGTTTCTGGCGGCTGTATTGGTAGCGCACCGCCACCAGGTCGCGGGAGGAGAGATTCCAGTCCAGCTTGCCGCTGTAGTCCTGGTCGGGATAGGAGGCCGGCCGGGTGGCGGTGAAGCAGTTCGGGCAGGCGGCGGGGTTGTTGGGCCCTTTGGGGAAGCGGTCGAGGACACTTTGGAGAAACTTCCTGTCCGCTTCCAGGTTGGGGTGCTCCTCGGGGTTGAGGCACAGGCGGCAGGCGCCGATTTCCAGCTTGTCGGTCGGCAGGAAGATGAACCGGGTGAAGGTGTTGTAGTTGATCAGCCGCACCTGCTCGAAGCTTTGGAAAAAGAACAGCCGATCGCGGCGCAGCGGTCCTCCGACGGTGTAGCCGAACTGGTTGCGGCGATAGGGCGCCCTCGGAGAGACCATGGTTCCGTCCGGCCTGCGGCCGAAGGAGTTGCCGAAAAACGTATTGGCGTTGAGCTTCTCGTTCTGGAAGAATTCATAGGCATCCCCGTGCAGGGCGTTGGTGCCCGAGCGGGTCTGCACCAGCACCACGGCGCCGCCGGCGCGGCCGAACTCGGCCGCATAGGAATTGGTGAGCACCTGGAATTCCTTGATCGAGCTGATGTTGACGTTCTGGCGGTTGCTGCCCTCCGAGGAGTCGTCGTTGTTCACGCCGTCGATCTGGAAGGAAGCCGAGCGCGACCCGGTGCCGCTGAAGGAAACGTAGCTTCCCGAGGAGAGTGTCGGATTGTTCACGCCGCTGTAGCCGCCCGAGGACTGGAAGCCGGCGAACATCTCCACCAGCGAGAGAAAATTGCGCGATGAGAGAGGCCGGTCTTCGATCACCTGGGATTCAATGCTGGATTTGACGTCCCCGCGCGTGGTCTCGATCAGCGGAACCTCGGCCGCGACGGTCACCTCGGTCGAGACGGCGGCGGGCTTCAGCTCGAAGTCGATGACGCGCGCGGCGTTCAGCTCGACCAGCGCGGCGCGGCGCAGCTTCTGGAAGCCCGCCGCTTCACAGGTGACTGCGTAGGACCCGACGGGGAGAAACGGAAGATGGTAGTAGCCTTCCTGGTTGGTGACGGTGGTGCGGCTCAGCCCGGTCTCGTCGTTGCGTGCGACCAGGCTCGCTTTGGGCACCAGGGCGCCGGTGGCGTCGCGGACGTGGCCCTCGAACGTTCCGGTGACGGTCTGCGCACCCGCGCCGGTTGCGAGGCAGAACAACAGCACGGGAATAATAAGCTTCACGATGAAGGCCCCCTGGTAGTACTATAGCGAAACTGCGCGCCGGTGCCAGGGGCCTGTTCAGAAGATCACTTTGAGCCCGAACTGCAGGTTCCGGGGCCGGTTGGCCGAGGTGACGCGGCCGAAGTTGATATTGCCCACCTCCGAGTTCGGCGCGCCGAACTGGGGCGTGTTGAAGAAGTTGAAAGCCTCGAAGCGGAACTGCAAGCCCACGCGCTCGGTGAGGGTGAAGCGCTTGAAGGCGGCGAAGTCGAAGTTCACGCGGCCTGGCTGCTCGAGTAGGTTGCGCCCGGCGTTCCCGTAGGTGAAGGGATCGTTCCTTACGAACGCCCCCGTGTTGAAGAAGCGCTCCAGCGTTCGCTGGCCGCGGTTGAACCGCCACTCGCCCACGACGTTGGGACGGTTCGGGTCGCCGGTGTTGGCCGGATCGCCGAGCACGGTGACTCCTTCCGGCTGGCCGGAACCGAACGAGCTGATGCCGTGCAGCGACCATCCGCCGGCAATGGCCTCGCCCACACCGGCCAGATTCGAAGCGAACCGCCGGCCTTTTCCGAAGGGCAGCTCCCATTGATAGCTGGCCACCAATCGGTGTTTCTGGTGCTGATCGTCGAGCGCCTTCTCCAGGCGCCGGTTCAGCGGATCCTGGAAGCCCTGCGGGGAACCGGGCGCGCCGCCGGCGGCGGAGAACCCGCCCGTATCGCCGATGTTCCTCGAGAATGTGTACGCGCCAAGAATGGCGAATCCGCCGGAGAAGCGCTTCTCGACCCGGCTTTGCAGGGAGTGAAACTGCGAGCTGCCGAACCAGTCATGGCGGTCAACGATGGTCAGGGGCCGCACCACCAGGTTGCTTCCCGGGTAGATAAGCGATCCGAACCGGCGCCGCGAGTTGATGTTCCCCGCTCCCGGCAGCGCGTAGTTGGCGTTCCATCGCGTGGGCAGGTGCGTGGCCTTGGCCGCGTAGTAGCCGGCTTCCAGCACCAGGTCGGCGCCCACCTGCCGCTGCACGTTGAAGTTCCATTGCTGGCTCGAGGGCCACTTCGGATTGGTGACGAACGAGGAAAGCCGCAGGTTGGCGACGTTGCGCGGATCCAGCGACCCGGCGGGCACGCCGTCCTGAAGGACGAACGCCGGGCGAATGCTGTCCGTGGTGAGTCGCACGCTGATGGTGTGCGGCGGATTGCCGAGCATGAATCGCCCGCCACCGGTTCCCTCGTAGTTGCCGATGAACAATCCATACCCGCCGCGCAGGACGGTCTTCGGGTCCAGCGAGAAGGAAAAGCCGAAGCGCGGCGCGAGGTTGTTGGTGTCGCTCGACTGAAGCGCGCGGGCGGTGCGGCTGCCGGCCTGGGCCAGTACGATTTCGGGCGTCGCCCGGTCAATGTCGTAGTTCGAGAGCTGGTCCCTGGTCTCCACCCAGTTCGAGTTCAACTCGTAGCGCAGCCCGATGTTCAGCGTCAGGCGGCGCGTCGCACGCAATTCCTCCTGCACGTAGAAGTGATAAAACGGCGCCCGCAGGTTCGAGTACACGTGCCGGGCCACGTCGGTCTGGAACGGAATCCCGAGAAGGAAGTCGGCGAAGGGCTGGCCGCCGCTATTGTTGACCGGATTGCGGGTGAAGTTGCCGTTGAAGCTGAACACTCCCAGTCCTTCCTTGGGATTGGTGATGAAGGCTTGCAGCCAGCTTAGATTCGCGCCGAACTTCAGCGTGTGCCGTCCGGCGACCCAGTTGGTGTCATTGATCCACTGCCGGGTCTGGGAATCGTTCAGGTTGGGCAGGTTGGCTCCGATGCCGAGAGCGGTGACGCCGTTGATGTTGAACCGCGGCGCTCCCGGCGTGGTGCGATCGACGCCGCGCAGATCGAGCTGGGCGTTAGCGTTGACGTCCAAGGGCGGCTGCTGGTCGGTGAACAACTGGTTCCAGCCCAGCCGCGTGGTGGTCACGATGGTCGGCGAGAAGACGTGGCTCCACACCAGGGCCGTGTTTCTGCCGTTGTTGTCGAAGTTGGAATCGCCGCCGAAGGCGGGCGCCGGCAGCGGGCTCGAGGCGGGACGAAAGGACTTTTGCGAGCTGTAGCGGAAGTAGACCAGGTCGCCGGCGCTGAAATTGTGGTCGATACGCAGGTCCCAGCGGTCGATGTCTTCGAGCGCGGGCGGGTTGTGGAGATAGTTCTGAGTCAGGCGGTCGTTCTGCGGGACTGGATACCAGGCCGCCGCCAGGCGGCTCACTCGGTCCAGCCGCGCGGCCGGAATGAGGTTGCCGGAAAAGGGACTCCGAGCGCGGGTGGTTGCGTTGTAGGTCTCCGGATCGTAGATCACGGCGCCGGCGCCGCTGAAGTCGCCCGCGCGCTGCGCCACGGTCGGGATGGTGTTGTTCACCGTTCGCGACTCGCGGATCTTGGTCCATTCGTAGTCGCCGAAGAAGAAGGTGCGGTTCTTGATGACCGGGCCGCCGACCGAAAAGCCGTACTGGTTGCGCTTGAACGGGGGCTTGGACCGGTCCGGGCGGTCGAAGAAGTTCTTGGCATCCAGCCGCTCATTGCGGATGAACTCGAAGGCGGTTCCGTGGATCTCGTTCGAGCCCGACTTGATGGTGGCGTTGACGACGCCTCCCGTGGCTCGGCCGAATTCGGCCGAGAACGCGTTGGTGGAGATGCGGAACTCCTGGATGGCGTCGATAGACGGCTTGACGGTCTCGGCCTGCTCGCCCTGGGCCGCCAGTTGCACGTTGTTGTTGTCGATGCCGTCCAGCATGTAGTTGTTCTGAGCCGTGCGCTGGCCGGCCGCGCTGAAGCCGCCGAAGCGGCCGCCGATGGGCTGAATGGTGCCCGCCGACAGAAGCGCGAGCTGGATGTAGTCGCGGCCGTTGAGCGGCATGTCGACGATGCGCCGGTTGTTGATCACCTGGCCCTGCGAGCCCTCGGTGGTGGTGAGCAGCGGAGCCTCCCCGGTGACGCTGACCGACTCGCTGGTGGCGCCCAGCTCCATGCGGAAGTCCAGCACCGCCGTGTCCTGGATCTGCAGCACGACCCCCTTGCGCACCGCGCGGCGGAAACCGTCGGATTCCACTTCCACCTGGTAGGCGCCGATGCGCAACGGCAGGGTCAGGTATCGGCCGTCCTGCCCGGTGGTCGCCGTCTGACGGACTCCGGTGTCCAGGTGCGTCACCGCCACGCGCGCCCCCGGAACGCTGGCTCCGGTCGGGTCGGTGACCGTGCCCGTGATCCGCGCCGTCTCCACTTGCCCCCATAACAGGCCGGCTGCCAGCCCCAGGGCGTTCAAGACCAGAGTGGTCCAGCTTTTCGACATGCGATTCACCTCACTGACTGTTACAGAAAGCGTATCGCGCATGGCAGCCGCGGCGCAACGAAACATTTAAGATGGATTCATGTTCCGCTCCATCCTGGCGGGCTGGCTGGCATTGGCGGCGGCCGCGCCGCAGGAAACGACCATCAAGACCACGGTTCCGCTGGTGGTGGCGCCGGCCACGGTCACCGACCGCGCCGGCAAATATGTCGACGGCCTGCGCGCGCAGGATTTCGTGCTCTACGACAACCGCGTAGTGCAAAAGATCGATGTCGAGACCGTCTACACCCCGATCGCGCTGGTGGCGGCTGTACAATCGAGCGAAATCTCCGCGGCGGCGCTGGCGAAGATCCGCAAGATCGGGAGCATGATCGAGCCGCTCGTGGTGGGATCGGGCGGTGAGGCGGCCGTTGTCACTTACGCCGACGAAGTGCGCACCGTCCAGGAGTTCACCGGCGATCCGTGGAAGCTGGTGCGGACGTTCCGCGCGCTCGAATGCCGCGGCGCCGGCAGCCGCATGATCGACGCAGTGACGGCCGGCGTGCGCCTGCTGGCCGCGCGGCCGGCGGATCGCCGTCGTGTGCTGCTGGTGGTCGGCGAATCGCGCGACCGCTCGAGCGAAACTAGCTTGCAGGATGCCGTCACGCTCGCCCAGCGGGAAAACGTGACCGTGTACACGCTCACCTGGTCGGCGATGCTGACGCCGTTCACGGCAAAGCCGGGAACCGCTCCACCCGCGGGCGACGGCGGCATGAACCTGCTGGCCATCTTCACTGAGATCGCGCGCCTGGGAGCCCAGAACGCCGCCGAGGTCCTGGCCGGCTATACCGGAGGCCGGCATCTCTCCTTCCTCAAGCAGAAGGCGCTCGAAACCGCGGTGGCGCGAATTGGCGAAGAGCTGCACAGCCAGTACCTGCTCAGTTTTTCGCCGGCGCTTTCGGCTGACGAGGAATACCACCGGATTCAGGTCCGTGTGGTGAACCGGCCGGAGCTCGTAGTGCGGAGCCGCCCGGGCTACTGGATGGCGACGAGCCGATAAGCCGCCGGCTCTCTACTAACTTCCCTGGAACGTGGCCGCCACGTTGCGCCGCTGGATCTTGCCGGTGGCCGTGCGCGGGATCGCATCCACAATGTGGATCTTCTTCGGGCACTTGAACTCGGCCAGCCGGTTGCGGCAGTGAGAGAGAATCTCGGACTCCGGCACTGGCTCGCGCAGCACCACGGCCGCGGCGACCTCCTCGCCCCAGCCGGGATGGGGGACGCCGAAGGCAACCGCTTCCGCCACCGCCGGGTGCGTGAGCAGCGCCTCGTCGATCTCCACCGGAGAGATCTTCTCGCCGCCACGGTTGATCAGCTCCTTGAGGCGGCCGGTGAGGCGCAGGTAGCCGTCCTGGTCGAGAATCCCCTGGTCGCCGGTGCGGAACCAGCCGTCGACGAACGATCTGGAGTTGGCTTCGGGGTTGTTCTCGTAGCCGCGGACGACGTTGGGCCCCTGGATGACCACCTCGCCCTGGCCCCCGGCGTCGAGGTGGTTCCCCGCCGCGTCCATGATGCTGATGCGCACGCCGGTGCCCGTGCCGACGGTGCCGAACTTGCGCGCCCGCGGCGGCAGGGGATTGGACGCCATCTGGTGGGAGGCCTCGGTCATGCCATAGGCCTCGAGCACCGGGACGCCGGCGATCTCCTCCATTTTCCGCGCGAGCTCCGCCGCCAGCGGGGCGCTGCACGAACGAATGAAGCGCAGCGATTCCAGGCCCGGGGGCCGGCCGGAAGCGGCGCGCGCCATGGCGAGCTGGTGGATGGTGGGAACCGCCGAGTACCAGGTGACGCGCGAGTCGCGCAGCGTGCGCCAGAAGGCCAGCGGCTGGAAGCGCGAAGGCAGGACCAGGGCGCCGCCGGAAAGCAGCGTCGCCAGAGTCGAGGCCACCAGCCCGTGCACGTGAAACAGCGGCATCACGCACAGCGAGATGTCATCCGGGCACAGCCCGTAGGTGTTCACCGTGTTCCAGGCGGAGACGCCGAGGTTGCCGTGGCCGATGGGTACGCGCTTGGGACGGCCGGTGCTGCCGCTGGTGTGCAGCACCAGCGCGACGTCTTCGGGCGCGGGCGGATCGAACCCAGCGGACGCGGCGGTCGTCGCGAGCCTTGCTTCTCCGTCGGTGAGGCTCACAGCAAGAACCGGGATGCGACCCTCGGCCGCACTGCGCGCCTCATCGGCCCCTTGCGGCGGTATCACCAGAAGCCGCGCCGCCGTGTCGTCGAGGAAAAAGGAGAACTCCTCGCGGCGGTAGGCGGGATTCAGCGGCGCCGCGGTCCCGGCGATGCCGGCCGCCAGGAACGAAACCACCGCGGGAAGACCGTTGGGGAGCGCGATCGCCACCCGGTCGCCCCGGCGAATGCCCGCGCCCGCCAGCGCTTCCGCCATGCGCAACACCTGGCCGCGAAGGGAGGCGTAGCTGAGGCGCACGCCCGACTCCGGGTCCAGCATCGCCGTCGAGGCGTCCGGGGCGGCGTGCAGCAATTCGAGCAGCGTGGTGGGAACACCGGTTCCGCTCATGGTTCCGCTCATGGGATCCCTAAACCGCAGTATAATTCCTGTTCGGGCCGCGTTCGGTGCGGCCGTACCATTCTATGAGAAAGAAAGTAACCGTGGTCGGCGCCGGCAATGTCGGCGCTAACGTGGCGCTGCGCATCGCCGACAAAGAACTGGCCGACGTGGCGCTGGTGGACGTCATCGAGGGAGTTCCCCAGGGGAAAGGTCTGGACCTGCTGCAATCCGGCCCGGTGCAGGGTTACGACGTGAACATCGTCGGTTCCAACGATTATGAGCCGACGGCCAACTCCGACATCGTTGTCATCACCGCCGGCTTCCCGCGCAAGCCGGGCATGAGCCGCGACGATCTCCTCATCGCCAACTACGAGATCGTCCGGACCGCCACCGAGCAGGCGGTGAAGTATTCGCCGAATTCGATTCTCCTGCTGGTGACCAACCCGCTGGACGCCATGTGCTGGGCGGCGCACCGGGTCTCGAAGTTCTCGCGGAACCGCGTGATCGGCATGGCGGGAATCCTCGACACCGCGCGTTACCGAACCTTCATCGCGCACGAGCTGGACGTTTCGATGGAGAACGTGACGGCGATGGTGCTCGGCGGCCACGGCGACACCATGGTCCCGCTGGTGCGGCTGACCAGCGTCTCCGGCATCCCGCTGACGGAGCTGCTGGACCAGGCGACCATCGACCGGCTGGTGCAGCGCACCCGCGACGGCGGCGCCGAGATCGTCAAGTACCTCAAGACGGGCAGCGCCTACTACGCGCCCTCGGCGGCCACCGTCGAGATGGTCGAGTCCATTCTCAAGGACAAGAAAAAGGTGCTGCCCTGCGCCGCGCTGCTCGAGGGCGAGTACGGCGTGCGAGGGTTGTACGTCGGCGTGCCGGTCAAGCTGGGCGCGCGCGGCATCGAGAAGATCTACGAGCTCCGGCTTACGGCCGAAGAGCAGGCCATGCTCGACAAAAGCGTGGCCGCCGTGCAGGAGCTGGTGGACGTGCTGGAAAAGAAAATGGCGACAGCCTGAACAACAGGAGAAACTCGTGGACACGAATCAGGTTCGAATCATCGCGACCATCCTTCTCATCGTCATCGTGGTCGTGATCATCATGCGCCGGAAGAAGAAGAAGAAGCCGCCGGACGATTTTTAGTCGCCAGCCGCTTTAACGAACGCCGAAACCGAGCCGCGACCGTCAGGGAGCGGTCTTCTCGTCGTCCCGGGCGATGAAGCTGTAGGCGAACATCGCCGCCACGGCGCCCACCAGCGGGCTCACAATGTAGGCGACCGATAGCGAGCCGATGCCCAGCGCCACGGCCGGGTTCAGCACCCCGTTGGATCCGGGCAGGGCCAGCGTAATCGCCATCAGCAGCGATCCGCCGATGGTGAGTCCCGCCGCCGGTCCGGGCGCCTTTCCGAGAACCACCGAGCAAACACCTACGGCCAGCCAGAATGTGCCCAGAGCCTCGGCGGCAAAGGTTGGGATGGTGTCGCGGACTTCCGGCGCCGGCATCGCGATGTAGACGGTGGTCACGAACTTGGCCAGGCCTGCGCCGGCGAACTGAGCGATCACGTACTCGATGGCGGTGCGGAGGTTGATCTTGCGAATGGCCAGCAGGCCGATGCTGATGGCCGGGTTGAAGTGGGCGCCCGAGATCGCCCCCAACGTATAGACGCACACCATCAGCGTCAGCGCCGCCACCACCGGCGTGGGAATGGGAAAAGTGCCGGCCAGCGATAATCCCACGGCCAGCGCCAGCACGAAGGTGCCGAGAAACTCGGCCAGGTACTTTTTCATCGTCGATGCCTCCTCGATCCGCGCGCGGCGTAGCCGCACGGAGGAAACAGCATACCCCGCGACGCCGGTTGCCAGCAAGGACTCGATCGGCGGGGGCCTACAGCGACGGCATCAATCCCGGCTTGGAAGGCCGCCCAGGGTACGCAATGCGTCTATTGGACGGATGATGGGGATACTGTGATAAACCTTGAGCCGCTGCAGGCCGTGGTCGCCGGACACAATCACGTCAGCCTCGCCGGTCACCGCGCATTCCAGGATGCGGTTGTCGGGTTCGTCCGCGCCGGTGAATACAGCCAGGGTGATGGCGGGAGAAACAACCTCGCCCAGTCGCACGAGCAGCTTGGCGCGGCGGATTATCCGATCTTCTGCCCAAGCAAAAGTGTTGCGCAGGACGCCAGCGGTCTCTCTGACGATCGCGGGAGAAACAAGAAGCCGGAAAGTGCCGCTCCGGGCCTGTTTCCACAACCGAAAGGGCGGGCCTTGCGGGTGGGTAAAGGCCGAGATGTAGACGTTGGTGTCAAGGACAATCCTAAGCTTGCCTGCGTTTTCGGTAGGCATGAATGAGGGCGTTAATGTCCTTGGGCTTGATACCGAGCTTCCTGGCTTGCCGGGCGCCGTAGGCAACCAGCTCGGCGTCCTCTTTGGCCAGCTCTTCAGGCGGAGTAGGCCGCTGTTGTTCTTCGGCCTTGACCTCTTCAACAAGATTCATGATCCAGCGGTCTTCATCCTGCTGTCGCTGGCGGCGGTAGCGGTGGTAGACGCGCACCATTTCGCGGAACAGCTCGCTTTTGGTGCGGCGTTCTTCCTTGGCCAAGTGCTCAACTTCCTTGACCACGGCGGGCGGAACCGAGAAGCCTAACATTCTGGTCGTTCTGGGCATAGTCCTGTGTGCGTGTCTATGCTTAGATAATCTAAGCTTAACACAAGTAGCGCTTTCGGCCTCTGTCCGCCGACGCGTGGATCTCCTTGTCCTCGACCGACTCGCTACAACGACCCGGACTTCGCCAGTCGCGTGATGCGCTCGGCGGCGCGATAAGCCAGCGCCTGGATGGTCGCCGTTGGCTGCTGCCTCCCCGAGGTCACCAGGCTGCTTCCGTCCACCAGGAACAGGTTGGGCACGTCGTGCGCCCGATGGTCGCGGTTGATCACCGAGCGTTTCGCATCGTCACCCATCCGGCAGGTCCCCATCAGGTGGGCCGACGGGAGCAGGTCGCCGATGGGCAGCGCCCAGGTCTTGCGGGCGCCGGCGACGTCGAGCATCTCCACCATGCGGTCCTTCATGAAGCGCATGTTGATGACGTCGTCGGGATGGGAATCGAAGGTGACGCGCAGGGCGGGCAGCCCCCAGGCGTCCTTGTGAGCCGGGTCGAGCGACACGCTGTTGCTTTCCACCGGAAGGCAGGTGCAGTGGGCGAGCAGCGCCATGGTACGGGTGTAGTAGTGGGCGATGGCTTCCTTGAAGCCGCTGCCCCAGGCGGGCGCGTCCGGCGGCAGGCCGGACAGCGCGAACGAGATCGGGTACCAGTCGAAGCGGCAGTCGATCCCGGCGCCTCCGTAGCAGCCGCGCCTGGGGTCCGAGTCGTAGTAATCCTGGACGACGCGCGTGACCTGAATCCCCTTGAACTCGTTTAACGGATGTTCAAACAGACCGGAGACGAACACCCAGGAGTCGACCATGAAGTTCTTTCCGACCAGCCCGCTGGAGTTGGCGAGGCCGTCGGGGAACAGGTTCGACTTCGACATCAGCAGCAGGCGCGGCGTCTCGGCTCCGTTGGCGCAGACCACCACGGCCTTGGCGCGCTGGAAGACTTCCCGGCGCCGGGCGTCGAAGTAAACAACACCGCCGGCGCGCCCCCGCCGGTCCACCTGGATTTTCCGCGCGTAGGAGTTGGGACGGATCTCGCAGCGTCCCGTTTTCAAAGCGGCGGGAATCACGGTGGCCAGCGTGCTGGACTTGGCCCGCACCTCGCATCCGAACTTTTCGCAGAAGCCGCAGAGGGTGCAGGCGCCGCGGCCTCGATACGGCCGCGAGAGAATGGCCACGGGCGCCGGATACGGATGCAACCCGAGCCGGCGCGCCGCCCGTTCGAAAAGCACTCCGGAGGACTTCACGCGCATCGGCGGCAGCGGGTAGGGCCGGGACCGCGGCGGCTCGAACGGATTGGAGCCATCCAGGCCCGAGACGCCGATCTCGTATTCGGCCTTCGTGTAGTAGGGTTCCAGTTCCGCGTAGCTGATCGGCCAGTCGGCCAGCGTGGCCCCGGGCACGTCGCCCCAGCGGCTGCGCTCGCGGAAATCGGTCTCGTGGAAGCGCCAGTAGTTCGCGGTGAAATGCACGGACCCGCCGCCGACCAGGCGCCCGTACTCGACCACCTTGCGGACCTGGACGGCATCGGAGGAGCTGCGGCGGTAGGTGTTCGGCTGGCGGGCGGGATCGTTGGTCAGCGCGGAGCGGAAGCCGACGTCGAACTCGTCGTGGGTGAAGTCCTTCTCGCGCAGCCACGGACCCTGTTCGAGCACCACGACGCTGAAACCGGCCGTCGCCAGCTCGTTGGCCAGGACGCCGCCGGCAGCGCCGGAACCGACGATGAGAAAATCCACCGGCTCGGAAGCCCGGAACGGAGGCCGGCTCATTCGATGTCCGCCTCGCGATCGTAGTAGCCGAACGGCGGCTGGAACTGCCCCGCGTCCTGGTGCCCGATCAGCTTCCAGCCGGCCTGGCCGCGGTTGCCGCCCCAGCGCGGGCCGGCGAGAAACGCCGTGATGGTGTGGACGCGGACCGCGGCGAAGAATTCGCCCTGCTCGATGGATTGCAGCAGGCGGATCCGCTGCTCCCCGGACAGGGCGGCGATCGACGTCGAGCCGGGGAAAAGCCTGCGCGCGGCCGCCTGCGCCTCCCCAAGGCCTCGCCGGTAGAGCTCCCGCTTGTGGCGATCGAAGCCGGCCAGCGCGCGATCGATGAACCAGATCACGCCGGCTTCTCTCGCGCCCGGCGTCGCGCCGGAGGGAATCACTTCCGCGGCGATCGCCTCGATCTCGGCCGCCGTGGGGGCGTCGAAGAATTCGAGCCGGGGCGGCGTATCAGAGGCAGCCGCCGTGTGGGCGTGCTGGAGCGCTTCGAGCAGCGCCGGCGAGAGCGCCATCGGCGCCGCGGAGAGCGACCGCAGGAGCAGCGTGCGGCGGTTGATGTCGTCGCCGCCGTTCATGGTGGAGAGCTGCCGCAGGCGGCGTGCAGCTCCTTGTTCACCGCGTCCAGCACCCCGTTGAGGAAGGCGACCGCGTCGTCGCCGGAGAAGCGGCGCGCCAGCTCGAGCGCCTCGTCGATCACCACCGCCGGCGGCGTTGCGCCTTCGAGCATCTCGTAAATGGCCAGGCGCAGAAGGTTGCGGTCCACCGCCGCCATTCGTCCCAGGCGCCAGTGCTCGGAATGGCGCACGATGCGCTCGTCGATTTCGGCGGCCCTGGCGAGAGTTCCCTGGACCAGCCCGTCGGCGAAGCCGTCGTGCGCAAGCGGCGGCTGCTCCTCGCCGGCGTCCATCGAATCGTAGTAGGCGGCGATGGCCTCCTCCACCGGCTGACTCTGCATATCCACCTGATAGAGGATCTGGAGGGCCTGCTGGCGGGATCGGCGGCGGGAAGGCATGGTCGGCCTCAGCTTGCCGCCGGCGGGCCGCCGCGCAGCGTCCGCATCAGGTTGGCCATCTCGACGGCGCTCATGGCGGCGTCGAACCCCTTGTTGCCGTTCTTGGCGCCGGCGCGGTCGATGGCTTGCTCGAGCGTGTTGGTGGTGAGCACCCCGAAGGCTACCGGGACGCCGGTCTCCAGCGCCACCTGCGCCAGCCCCTTGGTGGCCTCGCCGGCGATGTAGTCGAAATGCGGCGTCTCGCCGCGGATCACCGCGCTCAGGCCGATGATGGCGTCATGCCGGTGCGCGCGCGCCAGCGCGGCGACCGTCACCGGAAGCTCCCAGGAGCCGGGCACCTTCACCACCTCGATGTTCTCCGCGGCGCAGCCGGTCCGCGTCAGCGCATCCAGCGCGCCGGCGAGCAGGCGCTCGGTGATGAAGCTGTTAAAGCGGCTGACGACGATGGCGAACCGCAAGCCGCGCGCGTCGAGATTGCCTTCGATGATCCTGTGAGCCATCCTGTTCTCCGGCCGGCGCGGGAACGATTCCGCGCACCCCCTATGGGATAATCTAACTCAGCAGCGGCTTTCGGCGCTGACGGCAGCGAATGGATCCCTCCTTCATCCGCAACTTCTCCATCATCGCTCATATCGATCACGGCAAGTCCACGCTCGCCGACCGCCTGCTGGAGGTCACCGGCGCGTTGAGCCAGCGCGAGATGATGGAGCAGGTCCTGGACACGATGGACCTGGAGCGCGAGCGCGGCATCACTATCAAGGCGCACGCCGTGCGGCTCAACTACCGCGCCGACGACGGCAACCTCTACCAGTTGAACCTCATCGACACCCCGGGGCACGTCGACTTCACCTACGAGGTCTCGCGCAGCCTGCAAGCCTGCGAGGCCGCCCTGCTGGTGGTGGACGCCTCCCAGGGCGTGGAGGCGCAGACGCTGGCCAATACCTACCTGGCGCTGCATCACAACCTGGAGATCATCCCGGTGATCAACAAGATCGACCTGCCGCAGTCGGAGCCGGAGCGAATCCGCGAGCAGATCGAGCAGCTCATCGGCCTGGACGCCGGCGGGGCGCTGCTGGTGAGCGCCAAGCAGGGCATCGGGATTCACGAAGTGCTCGAGGCGGTGGTGCACCTGGCGCCGCCGCCGCGCGGCTCGCCCGATGCGCCGCTGCGCGCGCTGATCTTCGACTCCTGGTTCGACCCTTACCGCGGCGTGATCACGCTGTTGCGCGTGGTGGACGGCCGGCTTCGCCTGGGGGAGAAAATCCGCCTGTGGTCCAACGGCAAGGTGTACGAGGTGGAAGGGCTCGGCTACCAGTCGCCCAAGCCGGTGGCCTGCGAGGAGCTCGGCGTGGGAGAGGTCGGCTTCCTGTTCGCCAATATCAAGACGGTCTCCGACGCCCAGATCGGCGACACCGTCACCAGCCAGGAGCGGCCCGCCTCCGAGCCGCTGCCGGGCTTCGAGCGCATCCAACCCATGGTGTTCGCCGGGCTGTACCCGGTGGAGTCCCACGAGCACGGCCTGCTGCGCGACGCGCTCGAAAAGCTGCGCCTCAACGACAGCGCCTTCAACTTCGAGCCGGAAAGCTCGGTGGCGCTCGGCTTCGGATTCCGCTGCGGCTTTCTCGGGCTGCTGCACCTGGAAATCGTGCAGGAGCGGCTGGAGCGCGAGTTCCAGATCAACCTGATCACCACCGCCCCCGGCGTCCGCTACCGCGTCACCCGGCTGGACGGCGAAGTGCTCGAGGTGGACAACCCGACGCGGTTTCCCGAGCCGGCCGCCATCAGCCGGACCGAGGAGCCGATCATCGACGCCACCGTGATCACGCGCGAGGAGTCTCTCGGCGAGATCTTGAAGCTGCTCGAGGAAAAGCGCGGCGTGCAAAAAAAGTTCGAGCATATCGGCACCGGGCGCGTGCTGCTGACCTACGAGCTGCCGCTCAACGAGATCGTGCTCGATTTCTACGACCGGCTGAAATCCTGCTCCCGCGGCTATGCCTCGCTCGACTACCACTTCGCCGGCTACCGCGTCTCGCCGATGGTGAAGCTGGAGGTGCTGGTGGCCGGCGAGCCCATCGACGCGCTCTCGACCATCATCCACAAGGAGCACGCCTACGAGCGGGGTAAGACGCTGATCGAGCGGCTGCGCAAGCTGATCCCGCGGCAGATGTTCGAGGTCGCCCTCCAGGCGGCGATCGGCAGCAAGATCATCGCCCGCGAGAACATCCCGCCGATGCGTAAGAACGTGATCGCCAAGTGCTACGGCGGCGACATCACGCGCAAACGCAAGCTGCTCGAGAAGCAGAAGGAAGGCAAGCGGCGCATGAAGCGAGTGGGCCGCGTCGACATCCCGCAGGAGGCCTTCCTGGCGGTGCTTCAGGTGGGCAACGGACAGGACTAGTACATCGTCCCAACTTGTTTCTCCGAACGTCGGCGTGGCTCGGCGGCGGCCACTGCTCCGCGCGCCGCACGCTGCGCAAAGCTTTGGCTGGAGTCAGTAACGGGCGTTACGCGACCAAGTGGTGGCTATCGATTGTGGGAAACAGTGCTAGAAACTGCTAAACTCCCAATATGGACCGGGTCGAGGAAATCGAGGCCGCGATCAGTAGTCTGCCACCGGAAGAATACCGTCGCATTGTCGACTGGTTCCGTGCGCGTGAGCAAAGGCACTGGGACGAGCAGATGGATCGAGATTCCGCGGCCGGCCGGCTCGATTTCCTGTTCAGGGAGGCCGAGACTGAATCCGCGCAAGGAATTGTTCGCGACTGGCCGCCGCGAAAGTGACATCCGTTGCCACCCGTCGTTTCTGGGATCTGTTCCATGCGCTTCCCGGCGACGTCCAAACACTGGCCATCAAGAATTACCAGCTGTGGCGCCGCGACCCGCATCATCCTTCGCTCCACTTCCGCCGGTTGCAGGGCGGCGCGGATCGGTTCAGTGTTCGCGTTGGGGACCATTATCGCGCGCTTGGCAGATTAACTGCGGATACCATCACGTGGGTTTGGATCGGCACGCATGCTGAATACGACCGGCTGGTAGATTTCTGAGAGTGGCGGCCCGGCCTTCAGGAGCGATCAAGTCGTGTCCGCGCGGTTGAGAGCTCAGTCAGCGGATCGGGCGTTAACCGCCAAGTTGACGTGGCCGGGACTTAACCGGAGTGATTTCCCAGGACGTCGTCTGGCAGGAGCGCAGCTTGGTGCAACCTGATAACATGCTACAGGTACGGTTCCACCACTCATGGCCGAACGCACGCGAAAGCTCCGGGAAATGCAACGCTCGCAGATCTCCCACCTACTGGGGCATGCCCCAAGGATGGCGGCCGGTCCGCTCGGCCAGTGGGACTCCCTGCCTTACGCTGAGCTCAATGGGCCTGGCCTTGAGCGATTGTGCTTTCGCCTTCTGTTAGCGGATCGAAAGGCTCCGCGCTACTTCGGCGACAACGGTGAGGCCCAATTCGGAATCGATCTAATCATTTCCAATGGCAACGATTGCACGGTTTTTCAGTGCAAGAATCGCGCAAATTTCGAGATCGGCGAGTTCAGAGCCCTTCTCGCCAAATTCGACCAAGAATGGCTTATTGAGCGGCCCGAACTGCCGAAGCCTGTCGAATTCGTCGTCGTGTGGCCAGTTAAGCACCAAGAACGACAAGATGTCGAGACGGTCAAGAAGGAGTTTTTTGAACGTACGAAGGTTCAAGTCCAGATTTGGCACCGTGATATCCTCGATCAGCGTCTCCGGGATCTGCCGGACATCGTCGCCGACCTGTTTTCGCTTCATTCTGTCCAGCGCTTCTGTACCCGACAGAATTGGGATGCAGACATTTTCCGTCCGCTCGAGCCCAACTCCGGTGATCGCCGTGCCATCGGTAGGTTTCTCGATCTGGTCCGCGACAACAGGATCGTCCTCGATCCGAGTGCAGTTGAGCGTCTCGATGAGATTCTTGGCGAGCAAGCGGTCGCTATCCTCTCCGGGGCGTCAGGTAGCGGGAAGACCATCACCTCTCTTGCTCTCGCCAAAGGCTTCGACGATGGTACGTGGCGAGTCTTCTATGTCAACCTGCGCCAGCAGGTGAGCGAGCAGCAGCTTGTCAATGGCGTTCGGCAGCGGTCCATTTCCCCGACAGTCTTCATCTTAGACGACGCCCACCTGAATCTCGAACTCGTCCAGCGAACGCTTGACCGCCTCGCAGATATTCTTGGCGATAGATGGGTTCGCATCGTAGTCGTGATGCAAGCTGCGGGAATCGGCAGAGAGGCCTACGACGGGCCGATCCAGGACTTTATTGAGGAGTGCATAACCAGCGAGGCCATCATCGAGCTTGAAGCGACTGATGCGGTTTACGCCGCAATGGTGGCGCGCTCACGTCCGGACCTGCCATCGCTTTCAGACGAACGCCTCCGTCGTCTAGTCGCGTTCTCAGGCAGGAGCCTGGCGATGCTCGATGAAGTGCTCCCGCTCTTCGCCGCGGTGGACGATCTCGACACCGTCGACCTAGAACAGATCTTTCCCTTGGTCCTGAGGCGCTACTTCAAGAGGGAGAAAGGCGGCGTCTCCGCGCCGGCTCTCAAAAGGCTAGCCTGTCTCGGGCAGTTCGACCTAGTGGTGCCGGTGGAGGAGCTCCCTGACGCTTTCGAGCCGCGCTGGCAAGAAGTCGTCAACCGATTGACACTCACCTTCGGCCGGCCCGAAACCCGAGCCTTCTCTCACGCTTCCGTGGCGGAGCTGCTATTTCGCACGCTGAGCTGGGCCGACGGCGACAATGACTGGATTGAGGCGACCGCCAAGGTCTGGGTGGCGCGACTGGCCTCGGGCTCCGCTATCAACCCCGTAGAGCTGCAGCTCTTCCTGCGTAGTCGGCTGCGCCTTGTTGACGACCTCCAGCTCAAGCAGCGAGTACTGTGCGACAAAACCCTGCTGGCCACATTCGAGAAGGGGCCAGGCGAGCTGCGTGTGGAGTGGCTGAGCTTGATGGTCATGCTCACCCGCACAGTCGTGCCCGAACCTCCGTTCGCCGCTTGGCTGGTGGATCAGATCGTGCGGATGGCGGCGGATCCAGCGAATATCGGGGTCGGCTCCGTCGGGACCCTGGGCTTGGCCCTCCGCCAGGTCGGCCGCCGAGATCCGGAGCAGAAGCAACTGCGCGAACTTGAAGACAAGATTGGCGCCGACGCCCTTCTCGGTCTACTGCGCGAGCGCGCCGACTTGTCGGCGTTCCTCAACGTGCTCCAGTATACATCTGTCGACTTCGCGGGACGTCTGATCCAAGCTCTCGACCCGCTCACCGTTGCCGCTCTCCTCCAGCACACCCGTGACCGGCAGGGCTCCGTCGGAGCTGCGCTCCCCTTCGCCCTCCGCGAGCTCGGCCGACGGGACCCGGAGCAGAAGCAACTGCGCGAACTTGAAGACAAGATTGGCGCCGACGCCCTTCTCGGTCTACTGCGCGAGCGCGCCGACTTGTCGGCGTTCCTCAAAGTGCTCGAGCATACATCCGTC
>Ga0247727_10002770_pt1 | contig 39577 bp, 40 predicted proteins | sample WisWelCaveWW1625_FD_202498 | JGI IMG/M metagenome (GOLD analysis project Ga0247727, IMG submission 202498) | Biofilm microbial communities from Wishing Well Cave, Virginia, United States - WW16-25 | ecosystem: Environmental > Aquatic > Deep subsurface > Groundwater > Cave microbial mat | place... | reverse complement strand
CGCGATCCTCGATGTCGATGGCGCCAAGAAACGCAGCTTGATCGCGGCCGGGCTGGAGAGCCTGGGCGCGCTGGGATGGACCACCGGAGACGAGATGATCGCCGTGGGAACCGACCGGCCGGGCGTCGGCGGACGCCAGTTGTGGCGGGTTGACACGACGACCGGCCGTACCGTCCCGCTGACCAGCGATCTCAATGGCTACTCCGGCGTGAGTGCAACGGCCGATGGCGCGACGATCGTCACGGTGGTCTACGAATCGCGCTCGCGCGTCGACGCGGCTTCGCTCCGTGACGGCATGCCGCAGGAATTCTCCGAGGTGAGTCCGCTCTCCATCGCCGGCGACGGCCTCAGGGGCATCCTGTGGACCCAGGACAATCAGTTGCTCCTCGAGTCCCGACGGGACGGCAACGCCCAGATCTGGATCATCAACCCGGCAGGAGGGCGGGCACGGCAGATCACGACCGGCCCGGACCCATACTTTTCGCCCACGCTGACGACCGACGGCCGGCGGATCGTCGCCGCGTCGCAGCGCAAGGGCAAGTACCAGCTCTGGCGCATCGAGGTCGAAAGCGGCCGCGCCGAGCCGCTCACGACGGGGGTCTCGGACTGGTCGCCACTGATCACGCCGGATGGACGATCGGTCGTCTACAGCTCGCTCCGGGACGCGAAACGCCGGCTGCTGAAGATCCCGATCGAGGGGGGGGAGCCCGTGCCCGTTGCCGTTCCCACCGAGCGACCTCTGGATTGCGTGGCGATCGCGCCCGACGGGCGCCAACTGCTGTGCGTCGACAGGTCGGAAGCGAAGCCGACGACCCTGCTCGTCCCGCTTGCCGGCGGTGAGCCGAAGCTCGTCGAGGGCCTCCCGAGTCGTGCGCAGACGCAGGGCTTCAGCACCGACGGAGAGTCGATCGTCTACTCGCTCAGCGAAAACGACCTGGAGAACCTGTGGAGCCTGCCCCTCGACGGTGGACCAGCAAAGAAACTAGTCGGGTTCGAGGACCGCGACCTCGACATCTCCGGAGTCGCCTGGTCTCCGGATGGATCCCGGCTCGCCGTGGTGCGCGTGTCGTATAGCGGGGACGTCGTGCTCCTGCACCGCGCGGTGCGCCCGCGGTAGATGCAGACAGTCGAAACAAAGTGTCCTTTTGCCTCCAGGCCAAGGTAGGACCCCATCGCAGGGTCCGGGAAGTACCGCTATGTCAACCCGGATCCGGCTCCCAGAGCGTGAGGATCCTACCCCGGGCCGGGAATGGCACCTCAACCGACCAGGAGCGAGGCAGAGAACACCCTCACTGCCGATCATTCAACTCGGTACGTCGCTCGGCGTGCACGGCGGGCCGGGTTGCATCGTGGTCGTGGCACAGAAGATGAACGCGCCGGCCGACGCCACCGCAATCGAAGGCCAAGCACCGGCGCACCCAGCAGCCATTGCAGCTCGAGCGTCAGCCCGTTCGAATAGATCAGCGACACCAGGTAATGATCGATGAAGCTGCCGCGGCATCCCTGGTCGCCGCCCTGAACGGACGGCCAGTTCTCGAGCGGCGTCAGCGGGCAGATCCAGCCCGCGAACTCGATCAGAACGCCCCAGGCGACTGCCGGCAAGTGTAGTTGTCGTCCATGGCATGGGACTTTGCGTTCGGTGCTGCGGTTCGTCTCGGGCTTCCATCCCACACAACCTCACGGCGAGAGTTTCCGGGGACTTCACGTCAGCCTTCCGCCCCGTACCGTTGCCTCCGACTCACGGTTGTGCTTGGCGACGCAGGCAATGCTGGTCGACTCAGATGTTCACGAGTCGTCTTGCTTCAAGACCAGGAACACGGAGTCGCTCGAGAGCATCGGCTCGCCATACAGCCCGCGGTGGCGTTCGATCTCCCGCGTGACGTCGAAGGTCCGGACGAGCCGGTACCGCATCGCCCAGCCCGGGCTGACCCGCTGGAACTCCTCGAGCTCGCCCGGACGCACGACGATCCAGTCCGGCTGCAGCTGGGCAATGAGCTGCATGTGAGACAGCCCTCGCTGTTCGCGACGTAGGGCCACGACACGTGGAGTGACCAGTCCGGAGGCGTCGAGAATCCGCCTCTGCGAGAAGTAGCCCATGTACCCGAGTGGCTCGAGGAAGACCGACTCCTCCGCCGCCACGGCATCTCTCAACCATCGGCCCACTTTCTCGCGGTTACCGTACTCCACGACTCGCTGGAATACGGTGAGCTGAGCCAGCGACATCACGGCAAGGAACATCAGCGTGAGCACGGCGCCGCCCCGGAACGCCTGGATCGCGACCGCCAGCGGGGTGCCGCTTCCGAAGCGGTCGATCATCTGCCCGGTGCCGCGCGCCAGCACGACCATTCCGAGGACTGCAACAGGCGGCAGGTACCACGGCACCGCAGCCGACAGGACATCGACATAGCTCATGTAGACGATCAGGAACAAGTAGAGCAGAGAGGCCATGCGCCCCACGCGATCCGACGATCTCAGGAGGCAGTAGCCTGCGGAGAATGCGCCGAGGACCCAAGCGCAGGCCAGGGTCCAGAGTGGCCAACCTCCGAAACGGGAGTAGATCGGCTCGAACGGTAGACCGACGATCTGGACCATGCGCGACAGGACCGCTCTCGAGAGCACGAGCCACGGAACCTGTTCGAGGACCCAAGCCGGCGATTTGGCGCTGACACTATTCGGGATGGGGGTTCCGAAGTAGAGCCAGCTCCAGACGAACCAGGGCAGATACAGAATCGCCGTGCCCAGACCGGCGAGAAGCAGGCCCCGCCAGACGGCCTTGCGGCCGACTCCGTCGAACAACAGCGATGTGATTCCGAGGGCGGCGATGTAGACGCAGCCGTCGGCTCGCGTGTACAGAAGACCCGTCCACGCGATCGCCGCCAGTCCCCAGCGCGTCGATACGCCCTCGACCGCCGCGCGGAATCCGATGGCGAGGAACAGCACCATGAATCCCGCTTCCATCCCGTTGGTCGCAAAGGCGAGCCCCTTGATCTCGAGCGCGAGCATCGCGACGAAGGCGAGCGGGGCCAACGAATCAGAGCTGCTTCGATGCGTCAAGAAGAGGCGGGACATTCCGGCGCCACCCGCTGCGAAGGCGATCATGCTCACGACTCGGTAACCCCAGAGCGCTGGGCGGTACGTATCTGCCGCGAACAGCCAGTGGAAGAGCGCGGGTAGCAGAACCTGGATCGGCGAGCTGAAGCCCTGGACTCGCTCGCCTTCGGTGAAGACAAGCCCGTGCCCCTCGGCGAGGTTCTGACTGTAGCGAAAGGAGATCAGGTAGTCTTCCCACACGAGGTCGGTGATCCCGACGTGGACGAGTTGTGCGGCGACGATCACGAGGAACGCGATCGCCACGCGCGCACGGATGCCTAGGCTGGAAGTCCCGTCGGTGGGCATCGGATTCCGGGCAGGGTCGCGGACCGGGCCGAATACTACCAGGTGCCTCAACACTGGCCGAATACGGACCGCCCCCTGCCGGCCGCCGGCGGGCGCACCCCGGTCGGCTCGCGTCCACCGGCGGACGCGCCGGACGCGGGCACGCGCCGCACCGGTGCTGAATTCGAGCCTCGTGCCTCGGCACGGCCGTTGCTGAAGCCGGTCGACGGGCGATGCGGTCCGGGCGCGGTGGATCCCCGACGCCGATCCGGACTCGCCCGATCGGACCACGCTCGGGGCGAGGCGGAACTGCCGCCAGGAGGATCGAATGATTCCGAACCGAACACAGCGCTGGGCGGTGGCCGCCTTCGCGCTCGTCGCCGCGGCCTTCGTCGCCGCCGGAACCCCTTCGCTTGCCGCGCCGGACAAGCCCGCTGGCGCTCCGGCGGTAGCGGTCGATCTCAATACGGCGAGCGCCGAGGAGCTCGCGAGCGTGCCCGGAATCGGGCAAGCGCTCGCCGCGCGGATCCTCGAGCTGCGCGACAAGGAGGGACCGTTCCGGCGAGTCGAGGATCTGCTGAAGGTGAAAGGGATCGGCGAGAAGTCGTTCGAGAAGATCCGGCCGTACGTCAAGGTCGGGAAGGCGAGCTGAGTCGTGGCGGCGGCGCGGGAGACGGGCCGGGGTGGGAGCGCCCCCAGGACGGCTCCCACGCCTCCGTCCCGCACGACCGTGGCGCGGTCGGACGGGATGGCGCTGCTCGAGGTGCTCGTCGGGGTCACGCTGGCCTCACTGTTGTTCGTCGCGGCCGCACCGACGTTCGCGACGCTGCGGAGCGCGGGACGGACCGCCGCGGGGGCGCGCGAAATCGCGATCACGCTTCAGGCCCAGCGCTGGCAGAGCGTGGCCACGGGGCGGAGCCACGGACTGTGGTTCACGACGGACGCGCGAGGCTGGGCCTGGCGCGTCGTGCGGGACGGGAACGGGAACGGTCTGCGGACGGCCGAGGTGCGCGACGGCACGGACGCGATCCTGTCCGGGCCGCATCGCCTCGAGGATCGACTCGCCCCGACGCGTCTCGGCCTTCCCACGGATGGCGCGATTCCCGAGATCCCGCCGCGGCGCGGCAGGATCCCGAGCGGGACCGACCCGGTGCAGTTCGGGCGCACGGATCTCGTCTCGTTCTCGCCGCAGGGAACCGCGTCGAGCGGCACGCTGTACGTGACCGACGGCCGCGACCTGTTCGGGATCGTCCTCTTCGGAGCCACGGCGCGGGTGCGCGTGTGGCGGTACGACGGGAGGGCCGGACGGTGGAGGCTCTAGAGACCGAGCGGGGACTCGGCGTGTTCCGGGCCACCGACGCGTTCGCCGTCGAGGCCTACCGCGCCGCCGCGGGGCTGCGCGGGGAGCCGCTCGGAAGCGAGATTCGCCGCACGGCAATTGCGGCCGGGGCGGCCGTGGTCGCGGCATCGGCGCGGGAGCGGGGAAGCGGCGCCGCCTCGCAGCATCTCGAGCGTGCGCGCGATGCTTTGATCGAGGGGCGGTACTTCCTGTATCTGGCGCGGCGCTTCGGCCTGCTCGACGCACGGCAGTATCGCGGCCTCTCGCTGCGCCAGGACTCCGCGCTGCGCGAGATCGAGGCCGCGCGAGCGACCCCGGCACGCGGCCGGGCACCCTAACCCAGGTTCCGAGGGCGCCGGCGGGCCTCTCTCGACCAGCGGCGGCGTCCGGGACGCCGCCGTCCTGCCGCGAGTCACCCCCGCCGACCCGACCCGGAGCCGATCTCCCGGGCCCCCAGGCCCGTCCGATCCCGCCGGCGCCCTCCCGGATTGGCGGCGTCGAGGCAACCGATGGAAACGTCCCGAGCGTTCGTTGTGCCCCCTCGGGCGCGATGGTAGCCTTGCGTTTCGGACACCCGACATCGTGCCATGACGGCCAATCCCTTCCTACCTGTCTCCCTGGTCGGGTACGTCCTAGCCATCGTCGCGGTGACGTTGCGAACGGTCTACCGGGCGGATGCGGCCCGGCGGGTCGCTTCGACGTGCTTCGTCGCGACGTGGCTCGTTCACCTCGGCGGCATCGTCCACGAGGCCCTGCGGGTCGGCCGTGTCCCCCCGACGACCGGAGCCGAATACCTGCTGCTCCTCGGCTGGGTCGTCCTGAGCCTGCATCTGCTGCTGTGGTTCCGCGCGAACGTCGAGTTGAGCGGCCTGCTCCTCGCGCCTCTCGCCGGGGTCCTGTGCCTCGCGGCGATGCAGTGGCTCGGAGCGAGCGCGCCGCGAACGGAGCGTGCGGTCGACGGGTGGTTTCTCGTTCACACGTCGATCTCGACGATCGGCATGGCGACGTTGTGCGTCGCGTTCGCCATGAGCGTCCTGTACCTGGTGCAGGACCACGCGCTCAAGACGAAGAGAACCCTCGCGCTCCTCGCGCGCCTGCCGTCGCTCGAGCGCTCGGACCAGCTCGGACACCGCGCGCTCCTCGTGGGCTTCGTGCTCCTGACCCTGGGGATCGCCGCGGGCGTGGTCGTCATCGCCGAGGCGCGCGCACGACCGGTCGTGGTCGGAGCGAAGCTGATCCTCCCGCTCCTCGCCTGGGTCGTGTTCGCGGCGATCCTGGTCGCGCGGGCCTCCTTCGGATTTCGCGGCCGCAAGGCCGCCGTGCTGACGATCACCGGGTTCGTGCTGGGCCTCGCGACCGTCGTGGGGATGACGCTCTGAGATGCTGATCCTCGTCGGGTCGAACCACCGCAGCGCGCCGCTCGACGTGCGCGAGCGGATGAGCTTCCCGCTCGGTCGCCTGCCCGGCGTTCTCGCTCGCGTGCACAAACTCGACGGGATCGCGGAGGCGCTCGTCCTGTCGACGTGCAACCGGGTCGAGATCCTGGGCTGGTCCACGGGGGAGGTCGAGGCGGCGACCGACTCGATCAAGCGGTTTCTCGCCGAAGCGCACCGGTTGTCGCTCCCCGAGATCGACGAGTACACGTACCAGCTCGCGGGCGCCGACGCGGCGCGTCACCTGTTCGGGGTCGCGTGCGGCCTCGACTCGATGATCCTCGGCGAGCCGCAGATCCTCGGGCAGCTCAAGCAGGCGTACCGGACGGCGAGTGAGCAAGGCACCGTCGGCCCGACGCTCGACCGGCTCTTGCAGCACTGCTTGTCGACCGCCAAGCGGGTGCGGACCGCCACCGGGATCTCGCGCCACGCCGTGTCCGTTGCGTTCGCCGCGGTCGAGCTCGGCCGGCAGATCTTCGGGCGACTCGACGGGCGCGACGCCCTCGTCCTCGGGGCCGGCAAGATGGGCGATCTCGTGGCCCGGCATCTCGTCTCGCACGGGGTACGCAGCCTCTGGTTTGCCAGCCGCACCTACACGAACGCGGTCGTTCACGCCGAGCGGGTCGGCGGAGGCGCCGTGCCGTGGGAGGAAGGGCTCGCCCGCGTCGGGGACGTCGACGTCGTTGTGAGCTGCACGGGAGCGGCGCAGCAGGTCCTGTCGAAGGCCGACGTCGCGCGCGCGACTCGCGGGCGAAAGCGCGGCCCGCTGCTGTTGATCGACATCGCCGTGCCGCGCGATATCGACCCGCGCGTGAACGAGATCGACGACGTATACCTGTACGACATCGATGGGTTGCAGAACCTCGTCGACTCGAACCTCGAAGAGCGACGGGGCGCGGCGGAGCAGGCGAAGCGGCTCATCGCGCGCGAGGTCGCTGCGTTCGAGCGCTGGCGCCGCGGGCAGCAGGTCACGCCGCTGATCGTGGCGCTGCGCGAGGGGTGCCTGGCCGTCGGGCAACAGGAGATCGAGCGCTTCCGTCCACGGCTCGGCGACCTCGGCGAGAAGCAGCGGCAAGCCGTTGACGAGCTGATCCGCGCCGTGATCCAGAAGATCCTGCATCGCCCGCTGCGTCACCTGCACGGCGCGGTCGACCGAGGCGACGTGGCGGAGTGCGGCGAGTTGTACCGGAGCATCTTCGGCGTCGCCGATCCACCCGCGGTCGAGGGGCCGACCGGCGCACCGTCGGCCGACCCGCCGTCCCCCGGACCGAGCCGGCTGATCCGAGGCGGTCGCGATGCCTCATGAAGGCGCCCGCCTGGTGCTCGGAACGCGTGGCAGTCGTCTTGCGCTGTGGCAGGCGCGGCACGTCGCCCGCGGGCTCGAGGCGCTCCATCCCGGGATCCGGATCGAGGAGCGGATCGTCCGCACCGACGGCGATGTCGATCCGACGCTCGCGTTCGGCGGATGGAGCGTCGGCGTGTTCGTGCGCCGGCTCGAGCACGCCCTGCTCGCCGGTGAGATCGATCTCGCGGTCCATAGTCTGAAGGACCTGCCCACGGAGATCCCGGCGGGTCTCGCGATCCCCGCCGTTCTCGAGCGCCACGATCCGCGCGACGCGATCGTGACGGCAACGGGCCGTGCTCTCGACGAGCTGGAATCGGGCACCGTCCTCGGAACGGGCAGCCCGCGGCGCCGCGCGCAGATCCTGCGGGCACGGCCGGATCTGCGGACCACGCCGGTCCGCGGGAGCGTCGACACGCGGATCCGCAGGCTCGCCGAAGGGGAGTTCGGTGCGATCGTGCTCGCGGTCGCGGGGATCGAGCGGCTGGGGATCGAGCATGCTCGCTACGCCGCGCTGCCGATCGAGACGTGCCTGCCTGCGGTGGGCCAGGGAGTGATCGCCGTCGAGACGCGGGCCGCCGATTCGCGAACGATCGAGATCTCGCGGGTCCTCGACCACGGGCCAACCCGTGGAGCGGTGACCGCCGAGCGAGCCTTCCTCGACCGTCTCGGCGGCGGGTGCCTCGCGCCCGCCGCGGCATACGCGGTCGTCGAGGGGGACGCGCTCTGGCTACGCGCCTTCGCCGGGGACGCGGACGGCACGGAGGCGCTCCACGACGAGGAGCGCGCGCCGCTGTCCGCTGCGGTGGAGGGCGGTCGGTGTCTGGCGGAGCGGTTGCTCGCGGCCGGCGCCGGGCGGCTCCTGGCCCTTGCCCGCGACGCGGACCCCGGCTGCGATGCTCATGGGCCTTGATCCACGGCCTCTCGCCGGACGCACGGTGCTCGTGACCCGCCCGGCCGGGCGCGGAGGCGATCTCGGCCGGATCCTCGAGCAGCTCGGGGCGGAGGTCGAGGCGCGCCCGACGATCGCACTCGAGGCGCCGTGGGATCCCGGACCCGCGGAGCGGGCGATCGCCCGCCTCTCGACCTTTTCCTGGGTCCTGTTCACGAGTGCCAGCGGCGTGCGGTACTTCTTCGAGCTCCGAGGACGCCGCCATGGCGACGCATCATCCTGGGCGGGCGCGCTCGCCGCGATCGGGCCGGCGACGGAACAGGCCCTCGGCGAGCAGGGGTGCCGCCCGAACGTCGTGGCGGCGGAGGCGCACGCCGAGGGGCTGACCGATGCGCTCCGCGGTCGCGTTGCGCCGTCCGACCGGGTGCTCGTCGTCGCTCCCGAGGAGCGCCGGGAGACGCTGGCCGACGCGCTGCGCGAGCTGGGCCCGACCGTCGAGGTCGTGCCGTTCTACCGGAACGTGCCGGCCCCCGGCGTGACGGAGATCGCGAGGGACGTCGCCGCCGGCCGGTACGCCGTCGCCGTCTTCACGTCCCCGTCGACCCTGCATCGCTTGATCGATGCCGGAGCCGCGGCACATCTCGACGTGGCGCGCGCGCTCGGGCGAATGACGCTCGTGGCGATCGGGCAGCGGACGGCGGGAGCGATCGCCGACCTCGGCCTTGCGCTCGGCGCGGTCGCCGAGCGGCCGACGGACGCAGCGATCGCGCACGCGGTCGTCGAGGCTTGCGGGGGCGCTTCGAGCCCTGTGTTAGCATCCCCGCCGCGACGATCGGACACAGAGGAGTCATCGTTCGTGACGAGCCCCGCCGCGTGCCTGCGCACCCCGCTTCACGCCGAGCACGTCGCCGCCGGCGCGAGAATGGTCGAGTTCGCGGGCTGGCACATGCCGATCCAGTACGCAGGCGTGATCGAGGAGCACCTCGCGGTGCGCACGCGCGCCGGGCTGTTCGACGTGAGCCACATGGGCGAGGTGGCGGTGCGCGGTCCGCAGGCCGTCGCGTTCCTGCAGTACGTGACCTGCAACGACGTGGCGCGTCTCGAGCCGGGGCGGGCGCAGTACACGGGGCTCATGACGCCCGGCGGGGGATTCGTCGACGACCTGCTGATCTATCGGCTCGGCCCGGACGAGCTGCTCGCGGTGATCAACGCGGCGAACACGGCCAAGGACGTCGCCTGGCTCGCGCGCGAGGCGGCCGCATTCGACGTCGAGCTGCGCGATGCTTCGGCCGAGTGGTCGCAGATCGCCTTGCAGGGGCCGCGCGCGGTCGAGATTCTCGCGCCGCTGTGCACGGTCGACCTTGCGGACGTCAAGTACTACCACTTCCGCCGCGCCGACGTTCTGGGGGCTCCATGCATCGTCTCGCGCACGGGCTACACCGGCGAGGACGGGTTCGAGCTGTACGCCCCGGCCGACGCCGCTGCGCACCTGTGGAGGACGCTGCTCGAGACCGGAGCAGCGGTCGGGCTCGCTCCGGTCGGTCTCGGCGCTCGCGATACACTACGCCTCGAGGCGAAGATGGCGCTGTACGGGAACGACATCGACGAGACGACAACGCCCTGGGAGGCCGATCTGGGCTGGATCGTCCGGTTGGCCAAGGGCGAGTTCGTCGGCAAGGCCGCCTTGGCTGCCCAGAAGGAGCGTGGGATCGAGCGGCGACTCGTCGGATTCGAGATGTCCGCGAGAGCGATCGCGCGACACGGGTATCCCGTGCTCCACGGCGGCCGCGAGATCGCGCGCGTGACGAGCGGCAGCCACGCCCCGTACTTGAAGAAGAACATCGGGCTGGCCTATCTTCCGCTCGCGCTCACGAGCATCGGAACGCGAGTCGAGATCGACGTGCGCGGTCGCTCGGAGCCCGCCGAGGTCGTGCCGACACCGTTCTATCGCCGCGCCGTCCGCGCCTGAACCCGCACCAATCGACCGGGCCCGCCCCGGACGGAGGACCCGTGCAGTACCCGACGGATCGACGTTACTCGAAAGACCACGAATGGGTGCGAGTCGACGGCGCCGTGGGCACCGTCGGCATCACGCAATTCGCGCAGGAACAGCTCGGGGACATCGTCTACGTCGAGATCCCGCCCCCCGGAAAGACGGTGCGCCAGGGCGACGTCCTGGGCACGATCGAGTCGGTGAAGGCGGTGTCCGAGATCTACGCGCCGGTCAGCGGGCGGGTGCGCGAACGGAATCCCTCCCTCGGCGATCGACCGGAGACGGTCAACCGAGATCCGCACGGTGCGGGCTGGTACTGCTCGATCGAGCTGTCGAATCCGGTGGAGCTCGAGTCGCTGATGGACGCCGTAGCGTACTCCGCCATCGCGCGCACCGCGTGATTCGTGCCGCTACGGATCGGGTCGCAGATCGGCGAGGCGGATGCCGATCCGATCGAGCCACTCGGGGAGCTGCTCGACGGGCAGCCCCACGACGTTCGTCCACGACCCGTCGACCGACTCCACGAGTTCGGCGCCGAGCCCCTGGATCCCGTAGGCGCCCGCCTTGTCGAGCGGCTCACCGCTCGCGACGTAGGCACGCAGCACGGCGTCGTCGTACGACCGGAACCGCACGTGGGTGAGGGTGACCGAGCTGGCCGATCGCGGCTCGTCGAGTCGCAGCACGTGCACGCCGGTCAGTACGTCGTGCCCACGACCGCGGAGCGCGCGGAGCATCGCGGCGGCGTCCGCCGGATCGCGGGGCTTGCCGAGCGCGAGACCGTCGAGCACGACCTCGGTGTCCGCGGCGAGGACGACGGCGCAGGGGATCCGCGTCACGAGGTCGTCGGCGACGGCCTGCGCCTTCTCCCGTGCCAGGCGCGATACGCGGAGATCCGGTGGCTCACCCGCGCGCGCGGTCTCGTCGATCCGGGGAGCGACGACCCGCGGATCGAGCCCAGCGCCCCGCACGAGCTCGAGGCGTCGCGGCGACGCCGAGGCGAGGACCAGGCATCGTGGCACACGCATCGCGGGTCTCCGTCGAGCGATCATCATGCCGACCGCCGCGGCGCTTCGCCACGGCCGGTATACGGAACTTTTACTTGCGCGAACCGCCGATCGGAGCCATCCCTTGGGCACACGCGCGCGGTGGGGCCTGGAGGATAACGGAATGCGCGGACGATGGATCGCCGGACGGGCGCTCGGTGGCGTCACGCTCGCTCTCGGGCTCGCCGGGGGAGCCGCGGCCGAGTCGGTCGGTCTCGTGGCCGACGGGATACGGCCGGAGCTGTTCCTGCTCTACACCGGAGACGTGATCGGGCACCTCGATCCCTGCGGTTGAAAGGTGAACCCCGCGGGGGGCCTGGCCCGGAGGGCCTGGGTCGTACACGAGATCGAGCGCAAGTTCGGCGGAGTCGCGCAGTTCCTGCTCGACAGCGGGAACTTCGCGGACAACCCGACGCCGCAGGGCATGCTCCAGACGAAGGCGCTGCTCGACGGCATGGAGCGGCTGGGCTATGCCGCGGTCAACGTCGGCGAGCGCGACGTCCAGCGCGGCCACGCCGCGTTTCTCGATCTCGTCGGGACGCGGACCTTTCCGTTCGTCTCGGCGAACATCGTGCATGGGGATACGAAGGCTCCGGTGTTCTCGCCGAGCGTCGTCGTCGAGGCGGACGCCGCGGGCGACGCGCGGCGCATGCGCATCGGCGTGATCGGTGCGGTACGGTTCAACCCGACGTTCCGGCGCCCTGGCCCGGACGGCGGCGAGATGGTCATCGTCGCCCCGCGCGAGGTCGTGGCCCGGGAGGTCGAGAAGCTCCGCGCGGCGAAGGTCGATCTGGTCGTGCTACTCGCCGCGCTGCCCCGTGAGGACGCCCGCCGCTTGGTGCAGGACGTGCCAGGTGTCGATTTCGTCGTCGGCTCCTACGGCGGGGACTACACCACGACGAAGGAGCGGCAGGGCAACACCTGGATCCTGTACTCCGGCAACCAGGGTAAGCGCGTCGGGGAGACCCGTGTCTACCTGCGCGGCGCGGCGATCGAGCAGGACACGAAGCTGCACATGCTCACCTCCACGTATCCTTCCGACGAGTCGATGCTCGAGTTCGTGAACTCGATCCCCCGGGTGGCCCCGGAGCCGTTGCCGACCGTCGGCCGGGTACACCGCACTCCCGCGGCGGGCGGGCCGTATCTGGGGAGCCAGACATGCGAGGGATGTCACGGAAGCGAAGCGGCGGACTGGGCGGCGTCGGCCCACGCCACCGCGCTCGAGACCCTCGAGGCGAAGGGGTCCGGCGCCGATCCCGCGTGTGTGCGCTGCCACGTGACGGGCCACGGGAGGTCGGGCGGGTTCGAGACTCGAGCCGCTTCGCCCACGCTCGGCGGGGTCGGTTGCGAGGCCTGCCACGGCCCCGGACGAGCCCATGTCGAGCGGACGAGCGCGCCCTACGGCGAGGTGAGCGTGGGAGCGTGCACCGCGTGCCACGACCGAACGAACAGCCCGAAGTTCGACGTGTACTCGTACATGGCGCGTGTCAACCATCGGTCCACCGCGGCGAAGTGAAGGACGCGCGGAGCCGCTGCCTCGGTGTCGACCTAGGGGACGTTCGCATCGGTCTCGCGCTGTCCGATCCGCTGGGCGTCATGGCCCAGCCTTTCGCAGTTCTCGACAGCGAAGGTTCCCGCCAGGCGCTCGATGCGATCGCTCGGGCGATTGCCTCCGAAGAGGTGACCACGGTGATCGTGGGTCTCCCGCTGCTCCTGTCGGGGGTCGAGGGAGAGCGAGCCCGCTCCGCCCGAGAGTTCGCGCGGCGGCTCGCGCGGCGCTGCCCGGGGACTCGCGTCGAGCTGTGGGACGAGCGGCTGACGAGCGTCCAGGCCGAGCGCGCCATGGTGGGTGCGAAGGTGCGACGCCGGGCCCGTAGGCAGGCGATCGATGCGGTGGCGGCAGCGCTGATCCTGCAGAGTTGGCTCGACGCCCGATCGGGGACCCGATGACCGGCCGCCGCCTTCGGCTTTGGTTCGTCGCGTGCGGCAGCGTCATCGTGCTTGTCGCCGTCGCCTGTGGCGTTACCGTCTGGACCTACACCCGCCTGAGCTCGCCCTACAGCGGGTGGGCCGGGGATTCCGTCGACGTCGATCTGCCCCAGGGTACGAGCGCCGCCGCGATGTTCGATGGGCTGAAAGCGGCCGGTGTGTTGCGTGACCCCGCGATGCTGCGGGGGTGGATCGCGCTCACGGGGGGCGGCGCGCGGCTACAGGCCGGCGAGTATCGGTTCGATCGGCCGATCGCGCCGCTCGAGGTGCTCGACCGATTGCGCCGCGGCGACGTGCTCCTTCACCCCGTCACGATCCCCGAGGGGCTCGTCCTCGAGGAAATCGCTCGGCGGTTCGTCGACGCCGGGCTCGCGTCGTACGATCGCCTCGTCGACGCGTTCCGGGACCCGCGCGGCGCATCGACGATCGATCCGGACGCGACCGATCTCGAAGGGTACCTGTACCCCGAGACCTACCGGTTCCCGCGGGACGCCTCCGCCGAGCGGATCGCCGAGAATCTCGTCGCGCGGTTTCGCGAAGCGATCGGAGAGGGATACACCGAGCGCGCGCGCGCCGTCGGCCTCGGCGTGCGGCAGGCGGTGATCCTGGCCTCGATGATCGAGCGGGAGACCTCGGTTCCGGAAGAGCGGCGGCGGATCTCCCGGGTGTTCCACAACCGGCTGCGCCGCGGCATGCGGATGCAGTGTGACCCGACCGTGCTGTACGCCCTGCACCGCGCGGGCCTGCCGGTCACTTCGCTGAGTCGCGCTCACCTCGGGTTCGACTCGCCCTGGAACACGTACCGGGTCGAGGGGCTCCCGGTCGGACCGATCGCGAACCCGGGCAAGGCGAGCCTCGACGCCGCGGTCGATCCGGGCCCCGGGCTGGATCTGTACTTCGTCGCCAAGCCGGGGGGCGGCCACCGGTTCTCTCGGACGCTCGATGGGCATCTGGCCGCGGTCGCCGAGTGGCGGGCCTACTCGGTCTCCTCGAGGTAGATCGTGGCGGGTAGTTGGATTCCGTGGAAGTTGATCTCGCGCCGGCGGTCCTGATCGCTCAGTCGCTCGTTGAGCACGCCGTTGTCGTTGATCTCGCCATCCTGCAGCGCGTCGAAGTGGAAACGACAGAACCCCTCGAGGTACACGGGGTCGGCGCAGAAGCGCGATCCACCGAGACTGGTGCGGAACCGACAGTGATGCAACTCGGCGTCCTCGTGGCTTCCGGCCGCCCGATTCTAGCAGGTCGTCGTATCCTTACCGTTCCGTGATCCGGAGTACGCGGTCACCGAGTCGGCGACTCGCGGCTCTCCGGCCGACGGGCGAATCGTCGCGTACCGCCCCTGGCCTCGTGCTTGCAGTCCGCTCTCGCCGAAGCGGCGGCCCTACGACCCCAGGGACGTCGTCAGCCGGATCGGGGCGAGACCGAGGTGGTTCCCCTCCTCCTCAAGACCTCCATCCCCTCGCAGCGTCTTGGCTCGCCCCGATTCGGCGCACTTTTTTCCTGTTAGCATGAGCGCGTGACGAGCGAGCGGCGGCGGCGGCGCGGCTTCGAGCGCGCGGGCGCCTGCGGGACGCAGGGACTCGGCCTCCCCGCGCCGCGCGCGCGTGAGTTGCGGCTCATGACCGCCTGGCGCGCGTGCGCGGGGGGCGCGCTCGCCGAGCGTGCCCGCGCGGTCGGCGTGCGGCGCGGCGTTCTCGAGGTCGCGGTTGAGGATGCCCGCTGGGTCGAGACGGTGGCGGACCTCCTGCCGACTCTCGGCGCGCGGATCGCCGAGCGCTGCCCGGACCTCGGGATCCGGAGCTGGCGCCTCGTGACGCCGGACGGGGAGCGCCGCACGCGCTCCGCTCCGGTGCGCGTGCCCACTCGACCCGCTTCGCCGGACCATCGCTGAAGCGACGCCGGCGCGCCCCGCGCATCCAGGCTCAGAACGCCAGACGCGCCCCGAGCAGCAGGACGCTCCGGTCGGCGCTCGCGTACTGTTCGTCCGCTCGATAGGACACCTCGACGTCGCACGTTGCTGTCACGGACGCCCCGGCGGCGACCGTGTAGCGGTCCGCATCGCCGGCCTCGGCCTCCGCGCGCACGAACGGACCGATCGGGCCCCAAGGAGGGAGCGACCAGCGGACCGCCGCACGCACGTGCCAGCCGAGGTCTTCGCCGAACGAGCTGTCGAGGATCACCCCGGCGTGCGCCGCGCCCTCGACCGCACCCGATCGCCGGCGGGGCCGGCGAAGGCCGGGACGCTCGGCGCCGACGCTCTCGATGCCGAAGTCGAGCACGTTCAGGCTGGTGATCCGATCATTGGGCTCGGCCAGCTCGTGGTTCGATCGATGGTACAGGTAGACGCCGGCGACGCTCCGCACGACCGGCCGCTCGATGCCGACCTCCCAGAAGTAATACAGGTCGCCCGTATCGTCAGCGGTCAGGATGTTCGCGTCCACGCGGGCGACGGCGCGATGGGCTCCGAGAAAGGTTGGCGAGTAGAAGCGCAGCAGGAACTGTCCCGCGAGGCGGGCATCGTCGCCACCGCCCAAGGCGACGATCCCCTCGATGGCCGGAGGGAACGCGCTCGAGCGGCCGACCGTCTCGCCCTCGTACTCGAAGCCTGCGAGGACACCCGAGTCGCCCACGCCGAGGGGGTTTTCCGCGTGGAGGTAGCGCAGGAAGAACCCGACCCGCCGCCGGCCGCCGAGCGCGAAGTCGATCGCCGGCCCGATCTCGACGTCCGCCGCGAGGTCGATCCCGTCGATGAGCCCGTCGACGCGCGCATCGAGCACGAGCCGGCGCGCGAACGAAGAGGCCGATCCGGCGGGTCTAAAGCGGACGGCGCCCCGCAGGACGGCATCGGCCCGAGTCTCGCGCTCTTCGACGACCGCGCCGGCGAACACCCAACCCTCGATCGGGCGGCCGGCGCCCGGGCCGCAGCATCCGAGAAGCGGATCGTTGGTCGAGCGCAGCGTGGCGCCGACGTACCGGACCCACGGCTGTCCGTTCGCGTCGACGTGCTCGCGGCCGCGCTGTCCCACAGAGAACCCGAGGCCCAAGGACCCGGGACCCCGCCGCTTGCCCCGATAGCCGACCTCGACGTCGTAGATCAGGTCGCGGAGGGAGAACGTGAGCGCAGAGACGCTGCGTTCGATCGTCGTTCGCGTGTCGATCCCGATGATGACGTCGCCGCGCGATCCAGCGGCGAAAGGGAGGTCGACCCACAGATCGCCCAGGAGGTCGAGCTCGTCCGAGACGATCCACATCAGGCGTCCACCGGCCGTGGTCGGTGCGGCGGCCTCGGCCGCAGTCGGCACTGTCGCAGTGGGCTCCGTTGCACGCGCCGGCGCGGTCCCCACGAGCAGTGCGGCGAGGGTCGAGCACGCGATCGCGGATGCGCGTCGCAGCGGCGCGGGTCGAGGTTTCAGGACGCTGGGCTCGCCGTGAGCGTGAACGCGGCCTCGGTCGTGACGAGCCTCTCGGCCGCGTCCATGACCTCGACGCGGACCCGGTACTCGCCGAGCGGCCAACGCTCCGTCGTCAGCAGCTCCCACGCCACGCCCGGGGCTCCCTGCTCCGACGTCTGCGGGGCGCCGAGATGGATCCAGCGCCCGTCGCTCTCCTGGCCCTCGAGCTGGTAGTGGACCCGCGTTGGGAACGTTGCGCCGTACACCTCGAAGAACAGCCGGATCGGCTCGCCGCGCCGATAGGTCGAGTCGAGCTTGGGCACGAGGCGAAACGCGCCGACGTGGAACGGCTCGCGGTGCGAGGCGAGCGAGGCGTACTCGACCGGGGCGAGATCGGACGCCCACACGAGGTCGCTCAACCGCAGGGACACGGGTGGAGCGGCGAGCTCGATGCGCGATCGGTAGACCGAGGTCCGGACGCTCGTCGGATCGACGACGATGAGCGTCAGCGCGTACGCGCCGGGGTCGAGCGCGATGCGCCCCTGGGCCACACGGTAGACGTCCGTCGTGGCGAGACCGAACGAATCCTCGCCGAGCAGGCGCGGCTCCTTGCCCGAATCGAGCGGCGTGAAACGGGCGAGGATCGCGGGTTTGGTCCCGGCGGGCAGGTCGCCGAGGTCCACGTTGACCACGGCGAGCGGCTTGGGATCCTCGGGTGTCACGTAGCGATCGATCCGGACGCGCAGGGGCATGGCCGTGTACGACTCGATCGTCTCGACGCTCTCGATCAACACCTTCTCCTGCGGTGGGACCTCCTGCATTCGGCCGAGGTCGAGCATGACCGACAGCCCCGACGTCGACGGAGAGGAAAACAGCTCGCGGAACCGGTCGAACTTGCGAGTCTGCTCCTCATGGATCGCGAGGGGGTCCCAGAACACACCGGCGAGCTTGGGATCGCTGGACAGCCGGTACTCGCCATCGACCGACCGGACGAACGGCACGACGACGATCGGATCGAGATCGACGCGGCCGGCGGGGCGGCCCTCGTAGATCCAGCGGATGACACCGCGGCCGGAGGTCGGTGAGTCCTGGGGAGCAAGCTGCGTGTCCGCCTGGATCTCGGTGGGCGGGCCGTACAAGACGTGAATTTTCCCGCGGTCGGTCATCCACCCCGGCTTCGAGCTGTCGAGGAACCCGTCGTTCGCCTCGCGCACGCGCTCCCAGTACCGATAGCGGTATTCGTTGGCCAGGGTGTCGGGGGTCGGGTCGCGGCGCGCCCAGAACCGGTCGATGAACAGAGTTCGAGCCTGGTCCGTCTCGAGCTGGCGGAAGGCCTGAACCTCCTCTTTCTGGGCGATGTACCGGACCGGGCCGTCGATCCACTTGCGGAGGTCTTCACCCTCTCCGGCATCGGCGGAGAGCCCGGCGAGTCCGAGAAGCACCGCTCCCGCCGTACTTCGGCGTGGCACCGACGCAACCCTCCGGGTCCGTGAGGCCGCGGCGGAGCCGGGCAGGGAGGCCGGGCCGCGGCGGGGTGAACGAGTATAATCCCGCCCGCCCGCCTGCGCCGATATGGTCCGGGCAGCCTTGCGCCGGGCGGCGTGAGGCCTAGATATAAGATGTCCAGGGCTGCACGGGGCGCCCTGGAGATCGCGAGACCGGAGGAGGGGCGACCGTGGCTCCTCCCACGACCAGAGGAGGCCTGAGCCCATGGCCTGGATACGGCAGCAGAAGCCGGAGTCGGAGAGGGAGATGACGCCCTCCCCGTCGATGCCCGAGCCCGCGCGAAGCGTCGCGCCCCCATCGCCGCGTAGAGAGCGGACCCAGGAGGCCGTTGTGAACATCGGACAGTCCGTCGAGATTCGTGGGACCCTGACCGGCAACGAGGATCTGACGATCGAAGGCATGGTCGACGGCAAGATCCTGGTCAAGGACCACGCGTTGACGATCGGGGCGAATGGTCGAATCACAGCCGAGGTCCACGCCAAGACGGTGATCGTGGTCGGCCAGGTCGTCGGGAACATCACCGCCGACGACCGGGTCGAGATCGCACCGTCAGGCTCGGTGCAGGGCGACGTCCGCGCGCCGCGGGTGTCGATCTCGGACGGGGCGAAGTTCAAGGGCAGCATCGACATGGAGCGCAAGCCGGGGACGACCGCGTCGGCGCCCGCGCGCGTGGGCAGCGTGTCGAGCGCGATCGCGGAGTCGGTTCCGCGCAGCGCGAGCGCAGCCCAAGGCTGATCGGTGAAGCTTCCATGGCGCCGGGCGGATGACTCCGCGGCGGAGTCGGCCACTCGTCCGACAGCGGAGTCCGGCGCCGACGCGGGCCAGGCCTGTCCGAGTCTGGCCCGCGTTCTGGCCAAGGTCGTCAAGGCGGAGCGCCCCGAGATCCTCGACATCGGCCCGTTCTGCGGGGCGACCGCGGTGTTTCTCGCCGACCGAGGGGCGCGCGTCAGCGTGGGGGAGCTCGAGTTGCCGCTCCCGCCCCCGCCTGCCGAGGATGCACCGGCGCCCCCGATCCATCTCGCGCAGCCGGACGGTCGCTATCACCTGGTCCTGGCGTGGGAGCTCCTCGATTTCCTTCCACCCGCGCGTGTCCCCGAGCTCGGCCGCGAGCTGAACCGGATCCTGGCCCAGGGAGGGTTCGTGTTGATCATCGCACTGGCCGACGCGTCCCGTCGGGCCGCCGCACCGCGTCGGCCGCCGCGCTATCGCGTTCTCGCCGACGACCGTGTGGCCTGGGAGCTGGCGAGCGGTCCGCCCCTCGATCGCTACGTTCACGCGACGCGCGAGATCGAGCGCGGTCTTGCGCCCCTCAGCGTCCACGGCATCCACCTGCAGCGCAGTCAGATGCGCGAGGTGACTCTGTACAAGTCGATGGGCTAGGCGATGGTCTCGCGGCGCGTGCGCGACATCGGCCTGTCGCCGACCTTTGGCATCGTGGCCCGGGCCGAGGCGATGAGCGCCGCCGGCATCGACGTGGTCGATTTCAGCGTCGGCCAGCCGGACTTTCCGACCCCCGACGACGCGAAGCGAGCGGCGCAGGAAGCGATCGCCGCCAACCGCACGGGGTACACGGTGAACGCCGGGATCCGCGAGCTGCGCGCGGCGATCGCCGAGCGGATCGAGCGCGACCGCGGGCTGCGCTACGATCCGGACGACATCCTGGTTTCTCCCGGAGCGAAGGCCAGCCTGTACTTCGCGTTCCTGACGCTCATCGACCCGGGAGACGAGGTGCTCGTTCCGTCGCCGTACTGGGCCTCGTACCCGGAGCAGGCCCGCCTCGCCGGCAGCGTGCCGCGCTTCGTGCCGTGCGTCGAGGCGCGCGGGTTCAAGCTCGAGGTGGCGGCGCTCGAAGCCTCGCGCACGCCGCGCACGCGGGCGCTCGTCCTGAACTATCCATGCAACCCGACGGGTGCGTGCTACAGCCGCGAAGAGCTCGAGCCGATCGCCGCGTGGTGCCTACGGCACGATGTGTGGGTCGTCGCTGACGAGATCTACGCGCAGCTCCTGTACGACGGCCGAACGTTCGTGAGCCTCGCCGGGTTGGGCGATGAGATCCGCGCCCGCACGGTGATCGTCGACGGGATGAGCAAGACCTACTCGATGACCGGCTGGCGCATCGGCTACGCGGCCGGGCCAACCGCCGTCGTGGCTGCCATGGCACGGATCCAGAGCCACGCCACGAGCAACGCGACCTCGATCTCGCAGTGGGCGAGCATCGCGGCGCTGCGGATGCCGCAGGCCGAGCTCGAGCGACGCCGGGGCGAGTTCGAGCGGCGACGCGACGAGATCGTCGCCGGGCTCGCCCGATTACCCGGTGTGCGATGCGCCGCTCCCGCGGGTGCGTTCTACGCGTTCGCGAATGTCTCGGGGGCACTGGGTCTCTCGGCGAGCGTGCGGACTCCCACGGAGCTGGCGACTTACCTGCTCGAGACGGCGCGGGTCGCGGTCGTTCCCGGCGAAGCGTTTGGCTCGCAGGAGCACGTGCGGTTCTCGTACGCGTTGTCGATCGAGCGGATCCGGGAAGGACTCGGGCGGCTCGAGCGGGCGATCGACGCCCTCGGCTGACGCTCGCTACTGGAGCTCGTCGGGTCCGGGGACCGACGGTTGGGTCTCGCGCTCGGGGCGCAGCACGATGGTGATCGGCCGAAGGGTGAGGGCGGCCGTCGCCGTATCGGCCTCTGCGAGCGAGAGAGCGCGCCCGCGCATCCGCTCCTCGCGCAGGAACGCGTCCTCGAGGGCGGCCAGGAACGGCGTGACGGCGGAGTCGAGCGAGATTCCGCGGCGCACGAACAGCGCCCGCACCTCGCCAACGAAGGTGTCCGAAGCCCCGGTCAGGCGCGCGAGGCACAGGATCTGATCGTCGATGGTTCGTGAGTCCCAGGTCATCGTGGCACCGTCCTGCCCTGGGGATACGAACGAATCTTCGCGATGCAACCGACGATTCCGTATTTCGCCGTGTGGTAACATCCGCCCATGCGACGACAACGCGGCGGTGGACCAGCGCGAGGCGATCGGAGCCGAGAGCCGGTGGTGAGTCTCGAAGTGGGCCAGAAGCTACGCGACCGCCGCTCCGGTCGGTACGGTACGGTGATCGAATGCGCCTGCCAGTACGCTCACCCGAAGGCGGATCCTGTCCATAACTACCTCGTGCGCTGGGAGGACGGGCAGGTCGAGGCCTTCTCCGAGGGCGCGCTCGACGGAACGCACGAGCTCGAGATCGTCGACGACCCGGGCCGTGAAGCGAGCGACGCTCGGGCGACGAGCAGCAGCAGCTTGCCGTACGACGACGCGCCGTAGGCCAGCGCGCGGTACGAACGACGTCCGCGGATCACCTCGGTCAGACTCTCGCACACCTCGCGCCCGGCCGCGCCGAACACCGCACGCCGCAGCCGCGGCGCTCCGTAGAGCAGGGGAGCGACTCTTCGCGCCGCGCGCGCCTCGGCCAGTATCTCGCGCTCGACCGCTCGGGAGTAGGCAGTGGCCACGGCCCGACGATCCGTGCCATGGGCCAGGATCGCCGCCGCGGCGAGACGACCGCTGCGCATCGCCGGGGAGATGCCCTCGGCCGTGATCGGATCGGCGAGCCCCGCCGCGTCTCCCGTCAGCAGTACCGCGCCGCGCGCTATCCCGCCCCGGCGACCGAAGCACGGGATCGGGAAGCCGCGCGGACCGGCGCCGCCCACCTGGGGCACGTCGAGCTCGACCAGGTAGTCGCGTAGGACCTGAGGGAGGTGCGCGCGCTCGCGCCGCATGGTCAGCACGCCAACGGAGAGATGCCGCTGCTTCGGGAAGACCCACGCGTAGCCGTGCACCGGTCGGCCGAGGTCGAAGCGCACGCTCGACGCGAAACGCTCGATCGTCGCTCGATCGGCGGGCACCTCCCATTCGAGCGCCGCCGCGCCGCGTAGCGGCCCGGGCCAACCCGCACTCCGGGCGATCCCCCCGAGCGCCCCGTCCGCGGCGACGATGTGGCGCGCGCGGATCGGGCCGCGCGCGGTCCGTACGATCACTCCCCCCGGCTCGTCGTCGATCGCCTCGAATCGGCACTCGGTCCACACTTCGGCGCCAGCGCGGCGCGCGCCGTCGAGCAGCCCAGCGTCGAACCGGTCGCGCATGGTCAGGAAGACGAGCGGCTCCTCCCGTTCGACGATCCAGCTCGAGCGGACGCCGGCAAGGCGCACCTCGACCGCACGGACCACACGGTCGGCGGAGACCACCGCGTCGGGCGGCACCGTCTGGAGCGCTCGCCCGACGACGCCCCCGCCGCAGACCTTGACCCGCGGCACGCGGTCGCGCTCGACCACGAGCACCCGCGCGCCGGCTTCGGCGAGCGCAAGCGCTGCGGTCGCGCCGCCGGGTCCGGCACCGACCACGACCGCGTCGAAGGAGGGCAGGCTCGGATGTCGGATCGTCAGGTGCACCCGTGCATTCTACGCGGTCACGGCTCGTGGCGATGCCGGTGGTGCAGGTCGTGCCAGTGCGCGTGTCGGTGCACGATCGCTGCATGCCGATGCGGGTGGCTGTGCCCCTGCTCGGGCGGCGCTCCGTCGTGCGCGTGCTCGTGATGGTCGTCGTCGTGTCGATGCCAGTGCTCGTGCTCGATGGCTTCGTGACGATGCGTGTGCGCGTGGACATCGCGGAACAGGAGCATGAGCGAGAAACCGATCAGGCCCACCCCCAGGATCTGCGAGGACGCGACCGGCTCGCCGAGAACGAGCCAGGACAATACGGCTCCGAAGAAGGGTGCCGTGGAAAAGACGATCTGGGCCCGCGTGGCCCCGAGCGCTTGAGCCGAGCCGATGTAGAGCGCAATGCTGGCGCCGTACGAGACGGATCCGACGAGCAGGGCGGTGGCGGCGACGTGCGGCGCGGCCGACGGGACGGCGGCGATCCCAGCGAGGCCGAGATTGACGGCGCCCGCGGTCAGGCCCTTCCAGAACGTTGTCTCGGCGGGTGTCCACGATGCGATGAGAGCGGTCCAGTGGTTGTCGAAGCCCCAGGCAACGCAGGCGACGGTGACCAGCGCGACGGCGCCGATCCCTCCGCCTCCCGGATCGAGCGCCGTCAGGATGCTCGCTGCCAGAACGCCCGCGGCGCCGATCCAGCCTGCTCGGCCGAGCGGATCACGGAACACGAGGCGACCGAGCACCGCCGTGGCGACGAGCTCGAGATTCAGCCACAGCGACACCGATCCAGCGGGTGCTTGTTCGAGGGAGGTCAGGAGCGCGATCGGTGCCAGGACGCCCCCGCAGCCGATCGCGCCGGCGAGGCGGCACCAGTCGCGGCGGCTGGCAGCCTCACGGGAACGCCAGCGGCCTCGGCGAACGACGAGCGGCAGAACACCGAGCGCGGCGCCGAGGTAGAGCCAGCCGGCGAGCCGGGTCGGCTCGATCCCCTCGAGGAGCAGCTTGCCGGCTGGGGTCGCTGCGCCGAAGAGCAGCGCCGCGGCAACCGCCTGCGCGAGCGCTCGTTTCGATATCAAGCGGCAGCCTCGGCCGGCCGTGTGCGGAACCCGCCGTAGATCGTCGGAAGGACGAGGAGCGTGAGAGCCGTCGAGGTCACGAGCCCCCCGATCACAACGGTCGCGAGGGGGCGCTGGACCTCAGCGCCGGTCCCTGTCGCGAGCGCCATCGGAACGAACCCGAGGGATGCGACGAGCGCTGTCATCAGAACTGGGCGCAGGCGCTGCCCGCAGGCCTCCCGCAGGACGTCGATCGGCGCGAGCGTCCCCACGGCCTCGAGGTCCCGGATCTGCTTGACGAGCACGAGCCCGTTCAGCACGGCAACCCCGAAGAGCGCGATGAACCCGACGCCGGCCGAAATCGAGAACGGCATGCCGCGCGACGTCAGCGCGAATACGCCTCCCGTCGCCGCGAACGGGACGTTCAGGAAAATCAGAGCGGCCGGGCGCGCCGATCCAAAGTGGAAGTACAGCATCGCGAAAATCAGCAGAAGCACCAATGGCACGATGACCGTGAGGCGTCGACTCGCCGCTTCGAGGTGCTCGAACTGCCCGCCCCATCGTATGTGGTAGCCGCTCGGAAGCTCCACGTCCCGCTCGAGGCGCGACGACGCGTCACGCACGAAGGAGCGGACGTCCCGCCCGCGGACGTTGGCCTCGACGACGATGCGCCGTTGGACCGCCTCGCGACTGATCTGGGACGGCCCCGTGGCCACGGCGACCTCGGCGAGCTGCCCGAGCGGGATGCTCACGCCGGTCGGCGACGCTACCGGGACGTTGCGGAAAGCGTCGAGCGACCGCGTGGCCGAGTCGTCGAGACGGACCACGAGTGAGAACCGCCGAGCCCCCTCGAAGACGGTCCCGACGACCTTGCCGACGCGAGCCGCCTCGACGGTGTCGAGCACGTCGCCGACCGGGATCCCGTAGCGGGCGCACAGGTCGCGGTCGACGCGCACCCGGATCGTGGGCAGGCCCGCGGTCTGCTCGGCGCGAACGTCCGCGGCCCCAGGAACGCTTGCCAGGACGCGCGCGATCTCCTCGCCCTTCCGTTTCAGCACGTCGAGATCGTCGCCAAACAGCTTGACCCCGACGTCGGATCGCACGCCGGCGATCAGCTCGTTGAAGCGCATCTCGATCGGCTGCGTGAAGGACAGGCCTACGCCGGGCACGGCTTCGAGCAGTGCCTGCTCCATTCTCTCGATCAGTTGCTCCTTGGTCTCCGCGGAGCGCCACTCGGATCGGGGCTTCAGGATCACGAACACGTCGGACAGCTCGATTCCCATCACGTCGGTCGCGAGCTCGGGGCTGCCAGAGCGTGTGACGACGGTGATCACCTCGGGGAACTGGCCCAGGACTCGCTCGACGCGACCGGCGCCCGCGACGGTCTCAGACAGCGCGACGGACGGTAGACGGACCGCTTGCAGCGCGATGTCTCCCTCGTCGAGCCGCGGCAGGAACTCGCCGCCGAGCCGGGTGGTCAGGAACGCGCCGAGCGCGACGGTGGCGAGCGCCACGGCCAGAACCACCGCGCGGTGTCTCAGGCATCGCTCGAGCAACCACAGGTACCGCAGGCGCAGCCAGGAGACGAACCGCGGCTCGCGCTCGTGACCGGTGCGGCGCAGGACGATCGAGGCGAGGACCGGGACGACGGTCATCGTCAGCGCGAGCGAGCCGACGAGCGCGAACACCACGGTCCAGGCCATCGGCTTGAACATCTTGCCCTCGATCCCGCCCAGGGTCAGGATCGGCAAGTACACGAGGATGATGATCCCGATGCCGAAGGCGATCGGCCGGACGACCTCGCCCGCCGCACCGAGGGTCAGCTCACACAGGGATTTTCGGCGCGCCTCGGGCTCGCCGAGGCGTCGCGTGACGTTCTCGACCATCACCACGGCACCGTCGACGATCAAGCCGAAGTCGATCGCGCCCAGGCTCATCAGGTTGGCCGAGATGCGGGTCGTGACCATCCCCGTGAACGCGATGAGCATCGACAGTGGGATCGCAGCGGCCACGAGCAGCCCGGCGCGGAGGTTGCCGAGGAACGCGAAGAGCACGGCGACGACGAGGATGCCGCCCTCGAGGAGGTTCACCTCGACCGTGCGGATCACGCGTCGGACGAACGACGCGCGGTCGTAGTACGGGACGATGGTCACCCCGGACGGGAGTGTGAGCTGGATCTCCTCGGCGGCGCGCCTGGCCCGCGTGGCGACGGCGAGCGCGTTCTCGCCGGCGAGCATCTGGACCATACCGATGACCGTCTCGCCCGTGCCCTGGCGCGTTGCAGCTCCGATCCGCAGCATCGCTCCCTCCCGGACCTGGGCCAGGTGCCGCACCATGATTGGGGTGCCGTCAAGATCCGCTCTGACCACGATCTTCTCGATGTCGCCCAGAGATTCGGCGAGGCCCTCGCCGCGGATGACGTACTGCTCGCGGTTGTGCTCGATGTATCCGCCCCCGGCGCTTCCCGTTCCCCGGCGCACCGCCTCGAACAGCTCGGCGAGCGAGACGCGATAGGCGACGAGCCGCGCTGGGTCCGCGACAACCTGGTACTGCTTGGGCAGTCCGCCCCAGACGTTGACTTCGGTGACGCCCGGTACCGCGCGGAGGCGCGGCGCGATGTGCCAGTCGAGGAGCGACCGGCGCTCCGTGTCCGAGACGCTTTCGCCTTCCACCGTGAACATGAACACTTCCCCGAGCCCGGTGGATACCGGGCCCAACTCCGGATCGCCGAAGCCCTCGGGGATCGCTTCACGCGCCTGGGTCAGCCGCTCGGCCACCAGCTGTCGCGCGAAGTACACGTTCACGTGATCCTCGAAGACGACGGTGATGGCCGACAGGCCGTACCGCGACACTGAACGGATCTCGACGAGATCGGGGAGCCCGTTCATCGCCGCTTCGATGGGATACGTGACGTACTGCTCCACCTCGACCGGCCCCAGCGCCGGTGACCTGGTCAGGATCTGGACCTGGACGTTCGTCACGTCGGGGACCGCGTCGATGGGGAGTCGGGCGAGAGACACGGCGCCGGCAACGACGACGAGCAGGGTGGTCAGGAGGACGAGAGGGCGGTGACCGAGACACCAGGCAACGAGGCGTTCGAGCATGACTCAGTGCTCCTCGACGAGCAGCGCCCGCGCGAACTCGCCCTTGACGACAAAGCTGCCCTCGGTCACGACCCGGTCGCCCGCGCGAATGCCCGAGAGGACCTCCGTGAAGCCCTCGAAGGTGTGCCCCGTCTCGACGACGCGACGCACGAACCGCCCGGGGTCGGTCTCCACGAACACCGACTCGCGGCCCTCGAGGGTCTGGAGGGCCGCCTGGGGCACGGCCAGGATCGGGTGCGCCTCGCTCTGCGGCTTGGGCACCTCCACGTGGGCCCGGACGAACATGCCGGGCCGCAGCTTCTCCAAGGGATTGCCGATAGTCGCCCGCAGGCGCACCGTGCGTGTCGCCTCGTCGACCACGCTCGCCAGAAAATCGACCTGCCCCTGGAACACGTCCTGCGGGTACGCCTCCACACGGATCTTCACCGGCAGACCGTCGTGCAGCAGAGCCAGGTCCTTCTCGTAGGCTTGGAGGAACACCCAGACGCTCGACACGTCCGCCACCGTCACGAGCGGCTGCTGCGCGGCCACCAGCTCGCCCGGCGTCACCTTCCGGTCGATCACGCGGCCCGCGAAGGGTGCGCGCACCGCCAGGCGATGCGGGTTCGGGTCGAGGGGTGGAGATGCGCCCGCCTCCAGGGCCTCGCGGACCGTGGCGATCTTCTCGGCAGGTTCCCCGTACATGCGCAAGGTCCGCTCCGCCGTGTCCGCCTCGGCCCGGCGGGAGAGGTAGGCGGCCTCCCGGATCTGCAGCTCCGCGACGCTGATCGCTTTTGCCTCGAGCAGGCTCCGCGCACGCTCGTACGATCGAGCGACGACCCGTAGCTCGGCGATCGCCTGGATGAAGGCGTCCCAGGTATGCGACAGCTCGACGCTCTCGATCCACGCGATCGGTTGGCCCTGTCGGACGCGTTCCCCGAGATCGACCGCGATCGACGCGACGCGCCCGCTCACGTTCGAGGCCACCTGCAACAGGCGGTTCTCGTCGTGGCCGACGGTCCCGGTGAGCACGAGAAGGTGCTCCAAATCCACGGGTTGCACCTTCCAGGTCTGAATGCCGGCTTCGGCGATCGCGGCGCTCGTCAGCGAGACGCTCTCGGGCAGGCCGTGCTCGTCCTTCGCGTCGGATTCGGTGTGCGGTTCGGGAATCGCCGCGTGGGGCGCCGGGAACTCGCCGCGACACGCGGCCACGCCGAGCGCGAGAACGAGCGCGAGGGCACGCGGCGCGAGCGAGAAGCTCCTATCGATCTTCGGCATGGGGGTCTCCGACGAGCCGCTCGAGCTCGGCTCGGGTCAGGAACGCGCTGCGCTGCGCGTCGTGGTAGGCTCGAAGCGTCTCGCTGTAGCTCCTGCGAGCTTCGAGCCAGTCGAGCAGGCTCGTCTCGCCCTGCTCGAGGCCCGCCGTCACGGCGCCCAACGCCTCGCGCGAGGCGGGAACGATCTCCCGCGCGTACGTCAGGGCGGTTTCCCGCGAAATCCGATCGCGCCCGACGAGTCGCTCGAGCTCCTGCTCGACGCGCACTCGTTCACCGGTCTCGATCGCCTCCGCCTCGGCCAGCCGCCCTGCCGCCGCGCGGATCGCGCCAGCGTTCCGATTCCACAACGGCAGCGTCAGGCCGGCGGTCGCGCCGGTGGCCTCCTTGTCGATCTCGACATCGTGGAACACGGAGAAGCGCAGGGCCGGCACCCGCGCCGCCCGCTCGACCGACAAGAGGGCGCGCTTGGCGGAGATTGTCGCACGAGCCGCTCGAAGGTCGGCGTTCGTGTCCATCGCGCCGCCCACGGTATCCGCGGGCAACGGATCGAGGCGCGCCGGGTCGAGATCGGCGACGAGCACGAAATCCGAGCCGAGCGAGCCGAGCAGGAAACGGTCGAGGGCCGCCTTTGCCGTCGTGACCTGCTGCGCCGCTGCACGTGCGGCGAGGTCCGCGCGCAGCGCCTCGACGTGGGCCCGCAGGCGCTCGGCCTCGGGGGACTCACCGACCTCGACCCGACGCGCGACGAGGTTGCGGAGCGCGGCTGAATCCCGTGCGGCGTCGGCGAGCGCGCTCGCCTCGGCCTCGGCGAGGGCGACGCCGTAGAACAGACGCTTGGCTTCGAAGAGCGTGTCCGCCGTGGTCGCACGGAGATCCTCCTCGGCCGCGGCAACGCTCGCCGAGCCCACCTCCCGCCGCGCACGGCCACCCCACGGTGCGGGAACCGTTTGCGCGAGATCGAAGCCGGACTCGGTTCCCTCCTCCGTCCCGGCGCGCGCCGAGCCCCGAGCCCCCGCGAGGGTCAGATCGGGGTCCGGCAGGCGTGAGCGTTGCAGCGCAACGCCACGCGCCTCCTCGACGCGGGCCCGCCCCGCGGCCAGCGCGGGTGAGCGTTGGCGCGCGAGCGCGAGGATCTGCTCCAGGGTGAGGGTCGGTGCTCGGGACTCCGCGGCGAAGGCACTGGGGCCCGCGAGCAGGAACAGGACCGAGGCCGCGATGCGGCCGCACGTCATCGACACGATGGACCTCCTGCTTGGGCCGGGGCACGGTGCGGGCCCCGGCCAATCGGTTAGGGACCGATCAGCAGGAGGTCAGTGGCGGGTGGAAGATGTCCTGGGCCCGGAGATCGAGCACGATTCGGGTCGGTCGGTCCCATGTGGCGGAGGTCTCGGCCAGCCGTCCGAGCTGCACCACCTCGCCGAGCGCCGACAGCGCGTGCCCGTGCGTCACGAGACACCACACGCAGTGATCGCAGCCGCTTTCCGAGTTGCCCACGCCGGCGCCGGTGCCGCAGTCGCTCGACTCACCGTCACCCGCGCACAGGGCGAACTCCCAGAACTCGGCGCCGGCGAGCAGGCCCACGCCGATCAGCACGACGACGGCGACGAAGATGGTCGACGCTTGCTGCCGACGCAGGATCGCGATCACGAGCGGGATTGTAGGGCTCGCCGCGGCCAAATGCCAGATGGTGCCGAAGCCGGGACTCGAACCCGGACAGGGTTAGACCCCACTAGACCCTGAATCTAGCGCGTCTACCAATTCCGCCACTTCGGCAAGAAGGACGGCCACGCTACCAATGGTGTCGAGGGGTGTCAAGCTTGGATGCGCGCTCGTCGTGGGGCATCCTCTCCACATGAAGAGGCCCAAGCGCCGGGCAGAGCCGGATGACGCGAGCGTCGCGCGCGTCGTCCTCGCCGCGATTCGTGGCGCCGACTACGAGCCCGCGCGGCCGCAGGTGTTGCTGCGTCGACTGGGGCTCGGGCCGGCCGAGCGGCGGCTCGCACAGCGAGCGCTGCGTCGCCTGCTGCGCGAGGGCGACATCGTGCGCGGGGCGGACGGGCGCCTGCGCGCTCGGGGCACGGCGGCCGAGCCGACGACACGCCGCCACCGCGGCCGAGTGATCGTCGGCATCTTCGCCACGGGACACGCTGGCGCGACGATTGTGCCGTTCGACCCGATCGAGCGCGAGACGATCCGCGTGCCCTCGACGCTCGACGCCGGAGCCGAGCACGGACAGGTGGTCCGTGCCGAGGTCGCGCGACGCCGTGGCGGCGGCGAGCGAGCGACGGCGCGCGTCGTCGAGGTCCTCGGGGACGCGCGCGTGCCCGGCACCGATGTGCGGCTCGTGTCGATCAAGTACGGCCTCAGCGAGAGCTTCCCTGACGGGACCCGCGCCTCCGCGGAGCAGCTCTCCGCGCTGGTCGGGTCCGCGGCCGCGGCGGACCGCGTCGAGTTCGACGACCCGGCGCCGGTGACGATCGACCCCGACACGGCGCGCGACTTCGACGACGCGATTGCGGTGACGGCGCGGCGCGGCGGAGGGTTCCGGCTGTTCGTCCATGTCGCCGACGTGTCGCACTTCGTCACCCCGGGGAGCCCGGTCGACGTCGAGGCGCGCCAGCGCGCGACGAGCGTGTACTTCCCGGACCGCGTGCTACCGATGCTTCCCGAGCGGTTGTCGGACGATCTGTGCTCGCTACGCCCCGGAGTTCCGCGCCTGGTCCACACGGTGGTGCTCGACCTCGGTCGTGACGGCGAGCCGCTCGCGGCGCGGTTCGCCGACGGCGTGATCCGGTCCGCGGCGCGATTGACCTACGGCGAGGTGGATCAGGTGCTGGCGAACGACCGGCCGCGCGATGTCCCGGAGCACATCGGGACGATGCTCCTGCGGGCCGACGCGCTGCGCGAGCGGCTCGAGGGTCGGCGCCGAGCGCGGGGCAGCATCGACTTCGACCTGCCCGAGCCGCGTATCCTGTTCGACGCCGCGGGGAACGTCCGTGGCATCGAGATCCAGCCCCGGACGCGGGCGCACCGCATGGTCGAGGAGTGCATGCTCGCGGCGAACGAGGCGGTGGCCGAGTTCCTCGAGCGCACGGCCGGCGCGTGCCTGTACCGGATCCACGAACGGCCGGACCCGGACAAGATCGAGGGGCTGGCGGAGTTCGTCTCCGCGCTCGGGATCGACTGGCACCCGGATCCCGAGGAGGTGGCGCCGCGCGATCTGCAGGCGCTGCTCGGCCTCGTGGCCGGCCTGCCCGTCGAGCGCGTCGTGGGCTCGGTCGCGTTGCGCTCGATGAAGCAGGCGCGCTATGCCGCGGCCAACATCGGACACTTCGGCCTCGCCGCGCCGACCTACTGTCATTTCACCTCGCCGATTCGGCGCTACCCGGACCTCGTCGTCCACCGTCTCCTGCGCGCCGCGCGTGCGACCAAGCGGCGAGCGAGCGGTTCGCCGGAGGAGCTCGATGCGCTCGCGCTCGACTGCTCGCGGCTCGAACGGAACGCCGAGTCCGCCGAGCGTGAGCTCGTCGCCTGGAAGAAAATGGCCGCGATCGAGTCGCGGACAGGCGAGGAGTTCAGCGGCATCGTGACCGGAGTTGCGCCGTTTGGTCTGTTCGTGTCGCTCGAGGAGAACCTGGTCGAGGGGCTCGTCCGGATCGAGCGCCTGGGAGCGGAGCGATTCGAGCACGACGCGAGCGGGCACGCGCTGCGCGGCGATCGGAGCGGGACCGTGTACCGGCTCGGCGACCGAGTCGATGTGCGCGTGGCGCGCGTCGACCTGATCTCGCGGCGGGTCGATCTGGCACTCGCGAACGTCGTGGCCGGTCCGACTCCATCGCGATTCGTGCCGGCGCGGCCGCAGGCCCCACCGCGCGCCGGCCGTCCGCGCCGCAGGCGCGACCGGCGCGGATGACGAGCGGCCGGGGTCAATCGACCGAGCAGGTCCGGTTCGCCGCCAGGTGAACGACAGCGCTGGTGTACAATGGCCTCCTTCGACCGCAGCCCAGGGAGGGACCGATGCCGCTCGTCGCGCGGGACATCATGAACCCGAACGTGATCTCGGTTCCGTCGTCAATGGATCTGCGGGACCTGGCGCGGCTGTTCCTGGACAAGGGGATCAGCGGCGCTCCGGTCGTCGACGAGCAGGGCAACCTGGCGGGCGTGATCTCCCAGACCGATCTGATCTACTACAGTCTCACCCGCGACGACGAGCTGAAGTCCGATTCGCTCTTCTATCAGACCGCCCGCGTCGAGGGACAGCACGTTCCGCGCGGGTTCCAGATCGAGGATTGCAACACGGGCTGCGTCGCTGACGTCATGACCCCGCTCGTCCACGCTGTGACGGAACAGTCGACGATCGACGCGGTGTCCCGGCTCATGACGAGCAAGCACATCCACCGGGTGATCGTGCGCCGCGGGCGCAAGGTCGCCGGCATCATCTCGGCGCTCGATGTCCTGAAGGCTCAGGACGACGGACTGCGCTCCGCAGCGGCCCGGCACCGGAACGGCGCGCGGCCGAAGACTGCCCGGGCTCGCCGGCCCGCCGCCCCGCGGTAAAATCCCGGAAAAACGCGGGTGCGCCGCGTTGCGGGCGGTCACGTGTCGCCGGATACTCGTCGGGGAGGAGGTCCCACGAACCATGCACAAATCGCCGATCGATGCCGGCTCGAACCCCGCGGGGGCCGGTGCCGTGTTGCGTGGCATGGCGCTCGTGTGCTTCGCCGGAAGCGGTCTGGGGTTCGGGTACAACGCGCTCGGGCTTGAATCCCGCGCTGGGTGGGGCGTTCCGTGGATCGGCCACGATCGACTCGCCGCGCTGACCACCGAAGCGGTCGTCGGATCGAACGACGGCTCGGGGAGCAGCGACCCGCACGTGACCCAGAACAGCGATCCCCTGGCCATCCCCTCGGGTGGGCCCGGAGCGGAGCTGCCCGAGATCCCGGCGCTCGGTCGTCCCGTGCAGATCGAAGTTGCTGCGGTCAAGCAGTACGTCGACGCCGCGGGCGCGCTCGTGATCGACGCACGCGAGGCGCACGAGTACGACGCGGGGCACGTGCCGGGAGCGATCAACCTGCCGTACGACCAGGTGGCGACCGATCGGCAGCGCCTGGAGCAGCTCGACACCGGCGGCCGGCCGATCGTCATCTACTGCGGTGGCGGATCGTGCGAGTTGTCGCTCAGCCTGGCCTGGGACCTCGTGTACGCCGGGCACGATCGCATCGCGGTGTACATGGGCGGCTACCCAGAGTGGGTCGACGCCGGCCATCCGATCGTCGAGGGGCAAACGCCGTGAGCGCCCTCTGGCTCCGCTCGGCGCGCGTCGTGCGGTTGTGCGAGATCGTGACGGGAGTGATCTTCGCATGGGCCGGCCTGTCGAAGATCGGCGATCTCGCGGCGTTCGCCGTGCAGATCCACAACTTTCGCATCATGCCCGTGACGCTCGAGAACCTCGCGGCGATCACTCTGCCGTGGATCGAGATCGTGATCGCCCTGAGTCTGATCCTCGGCATCCGCTCACGGGATGCGGCCCGTACGGCGCTCGCACTGCTCGTCGTGTTCACGCTCGCCGTGGTCTCGGCGGTGGCGCGCGGGCTCGATATCGAGTGCGGTTGCTTCGGGACGGCGGACGCGTCGCACGTCGGGTGGCTCAAGATCGCCGAGAACCTGGGGATGATCGCCGTCGCGTTCGTAGCGGTGCTCGGTCCCGCGCCCGCAGCGGACCGCGTGCCGGGCGTGGGCCGACTCGAGACCGGCGACGCCCGAACCTGACGGCGCGGGGGCTCAGCGGCCGGCGGCGAGCCGGTTCAACGCGAGGGTCAGACGGGACTTCTGACGATCGGCGGCGCCCATCGGCACGGCGCCCGACCGGCCGGTGCGATCGAGCAAGGCGATCGTCGTCGGAAGCAGGCTCTTCGCCGCCTGGACGTCTCCGGCCGAAACGGCTGCCCGGAACTTCTTGATCGCGTTCCGAACCCGCGTCCGGCGAGCGCGATTGCGCAGCCGCCGAGCGTTGCTCCTGCGGTTTTCCCGCTCCGCGCTCTTGTGCGTGGCCATCCGCTACGACCCCATTCGTGGTCCGCGCACGGACGAGCGCGGAAAACGGCGATTCTAGATCACGCCGGTCGTCCCCGTCAAACCTCAAGCACCGGAGACGCCCCCTGTCCCCGCCACCGGCCCGGAGCCCGCCCAGCTACGTCGTGGCGCCCAGGCTCGTGAGCTTGTCGCGAGCGACCTTGGCTTCGTCGGTCTGCGGGTACTCGGAGACCACGAACCGAAGCTGGACGATCGCGCGGCGCACGTCGTTCTGCTCCAGGTACGCGAGTCCTTTCTTGAGGTTCGCCGCCGCCGCTTTCTCGCTCCTGGGGTAGGTTTCGAGGAGCCGGTCGAACGCTGCGACCGAGTCCGGGAACGACCCCTGGCTGAAGTGACACTCGCCAATCCAGTACATCGCGTTGTCCGCGAGGGAGCTGTCGGGGAACTTCGTCCGATACTCCTCGAACCCGGACACCGCGAGCGCGTAGTTGCCTTTGGAGAAGTCCGCGTAGGCGGTGTTGTAGAGCGATTCCGGATCGGGGAGCGCGCCGGCCGCCGCGGAGCGCGACGGTGCCGGGACGACACCGGGATCGGTCATCGGTGCGGTCGGGTCGGGGGGCGCAGGCGATAGCATGCTGCGGGTCAGCTCGCGCTGCTGGATTTGCAGCGCCAGTCGATCGACGCGCCGGCCGAGATCGCCGACTTGCTCGTCGGTGGTCGACATCCCTTCGCGGATCTGGTCCACTCGAACCTCGAGATCGCGAAGGTCCTCGCTTGTCACGGTGGACGAGTCGGCCGCGAGGCGCCGCTCGACCTCTTCGATCGCGCTGCGGGTCTCCCCCTGCGCCTGCTCCATGCGGGCGAGACGTACGCGCACGTCGGCGACGTCCTTCTCGATCCGCGCGATCTGGTCCGGCATGATGCAGCCGGCCGCCGACCCTGCGATCGCGGCAGTGAGCAGGACGAGGCGAACGCGGGCGCACGCCATGCCGAACCCTCCCCGCTACTCGACCAGGAACTCGGCGCGGCGGTTCTTGGACCACGCGGACTCACTGTGCCCCGCGTCGGCCGGCCGCTCCTCCCCGAAGGACACGGTGCGCATCCGCGCGTCCGCGACGCCCAGACTCACCAGGAATTCGCGGACTGCGCGAGCCCGCCGGCCGCCGAGCTCGAGGTTGTACTCGGTCGTTCCGCGATCGTCGCAGTGGCCCTCGATCACGACCTTCCACTTGGTGTTGCCCTTGAGCCATTCCGCGTTGGCGCGCAGCGTCGCGCGCGTGGCATCGCTCAGGTCGTGCTTGTCCAGGTCGAAGTAGACGGACTGCAGGAGCCCGCGATTCTTGATGTCATCCGCCGACAGCTCGATCGGGGGTGCCGGCTTCTCCTCGCGGAACGGCTCCTGGACCTCGACCGGCTTGGGTGTCGGCGCTGGTGTGGGCCTGGGCGTGGCAATCGGCGCCGGAGTGGGAGGCGGCTCGGCGACCTTCTTCTTCTTGCACGCCGGGGCGCCGACGGCGAGAGCGAGGCAGAGCCCGCCGAGGAGCAGGGCGCGATGGGTCTTGTTCATCGGTCGGTTCCTCCTGATTCGGCATCCGATCGGCTTTCCGTCGGTGCCCGGATGATCCAGCGCGCTGATTCTATCAGCCCGCTGTTCTCGAGCAAGGGAAACACTACCGGGACCAGTCCGGAGTCGAGCAATCGCTGCCCCGCGTCAGCCGTCGCACGTCGGTCCCATCCGAGCGCACGGTGTAGATGTCCCACGCGCCGGCGCGATTGGACGCGAAGACGAGATGCCGGCCGTCGGGCGACCAGCGGGGATTCTCGTTGTTCCCCTCGCTGTGCGTAAGCCGGTTGGTGCGATCGGTCGCGACGTCGAGCACGCGCAGATCGAACCGTCCGTCGATCCGCGAGACATAGGCCAGACGAGACCCATCGGGCGACCACGCCGGCGAGTCGTTGTACGGCCCGTCCCACGAGATGCGACGGACGTTCAGCCCCTCGGCGTCCATGAGATAGATCTGCGGGCTCCCCGACCGATCGGACGTGAAGGCGATCTCCCGGCCGTTCGGCGCCCAGGCTGGTGCCGTGTCGATCCCGGGGTGGCGTGTCAGGCGGGTGTTCCGGCTCGTGGTCCGATCGAGCGCATAGATCTCGGAGTTCCCGTCGATGTCCGACGTGTAGGCGAGCTTCCTGCCGTCGGGCGCCCAGTCGGGGGCCGAGCTGAGCTCGCCGCCGATCGTCGCCAGGTGGCCGAGCTTGCCCTCGCTCGACATCACGTAGACGCCGGGCTGCTTCCCACGGAACGACACGAACGCCAGCTCGTTGCCATCGGGCGACCAGACGGGCACGAGGTTGATCGTCCCCGACGTCGTGATCCGGCGCAGGCGCTTGCCGTCGTAGTCCATCAGGAACACTTCCTTGGCGGCGCCGTGCTTGCACACGAACGAGATCAGCGTCAACGCGATCCCCGGGCGACCGGTGTAGTGCCGCACGATGTCATCGGCGATCTGGTGTGCGACGCGGCGAACGAGTTTCGCCTCGCCGCCGTACCGCCGCGCGAACAGTTGCCCGCCGCCGCTGTTGTCCCACAGGCGGGCCTCGACGTCGATTCGCTCTCCCGACGGAACGAGGCGCAGCCGGACGACCGCGCCCGCGCCGACCGACAGCCACTCTTCGTGTCGCTCCGTCCCGGCCGCCGGTGGCGGAACGAGGGAATACAGGGCGGGGTCGACGACGTCGAAGAAACCACTGAACGCGAGATCGTCGCGCAGCGTTTCCGAGAGCTCCGACGACGACGAGTCCGGCGTCGCCCCAGGATCCGGTACGGCGATCGAGATCTTCGCGATCCGACCCTCGACGAGGCCCTCGATCCGCACGCCGGACTCTTGCGCCGCGGCGTGCGGTGCGATGACGAGCGCGAGTGCCGCGGCAGCGAGCCGGGAGCGGAAGTCGATCGGACGGTCCATGGCGGGTCTCCTCGGGCTTTTCGGGGGTCAGCCCCGCTCGGGGTACAGGCGGAACACGAAGCTTGCCGCCAGGGTCGGCGCCCCCATACCCGCCGGAAGGGGCGGCAAGGGAACGGCGTCGCTCACCGCGCGGAGAGCGGACCGATCGAGCGTCTGAACGCCGCTCGGCTCCGCGATGCGCAGGTCGCGCACGCGGCCGTCGCGCAGGATCTCGAACGCCACCCGCACGTCGATCGGCTCGGCGAGGCCGGAGACGATCGGTCGCTGCCAGCGCGCGTAGAGTGCCTGCGTCACGGCAGCGCGGTACCAGCTGAATGCGGCGTCGAGGCCTCCGAGCGCCGAGACGGAGCCCCCTGCGGAGGCCGACCCGGCCGTCGGCGCAGAGCCGCCCGCGGCATCGGGCGCCGGACTCGGGGGAGACGACGCGGCTGGCTGCGGCCGGGGCGGGGTCGGCCGTGCGGTGGGCTTGGGGGTCGGTCGCAGAGTGGCCTTTGGCGTGGGCGATGGCGGGGCGAGCGCCGGTCCCTCGTCCACCGGCGGAGGCTCGGGCTCCTGCGAAGGCAAAGACTGGCTCGGCGGAGCGGCAGCGGGCTCGGGATCCGGTAGGGCGCCGACGAGCTCGACCGCCAGGGCGTCGGGATGGAGCACGGGTCCGCGCCACAGCGTCGGTGCCCACACGAACGCTCCCGTGCAGACGACGTGGACGACGAAGGAGCCTGCGAGGAAACGACTGCGCGGCGAGCGCCAGGCAACGCGGGGGGCGACGATGGTGACGCGGATGCGAGCCACCGCCTAGGAGCCTCCGCGCCGCTCCGCGCGCTCGAGTGGCACGGTGACCAGGGACACGCGGGTGATGCCAGCCGTGCGGATGCGGTCCATCACGACCAGGACCTCGCCGTACGGCAGCAGCTTGTCCGCGCGCAGGAACACCGTCTCATCCGGCGCCGTCGCGGCGATGCTCTGCATCCGATCCTCGAGCAGCTCGGCGTGGATCGGCCGGTCGTTGATCCGGATCCGACCGTCACGGTCGATCGACACCTCGATCCGCGCCTCCCGGATCTCGGTCGCGGTCTTGGTCGCGGGGAGCTCGAGGTGGATCCCGCGCTGGAGCATCGGCGCGGCGACCATCGAGATGATGAGCAGCACGAGCATCACGTCGACGAGTGGCGTGACGTTGATCTCGGCGAGCGCGCGGCGGCGGCCGCCCGTGCCCGAGCCGATCGGACCCACCGCGTCAGCTCCGCCGGCCCTGGATGCGGTGGGTGAAGTCGGCGACGAACTCCTCGACCGAGAGGTCCATCGACCGCAGCCGACCCAGGAAGTGGTTGTAGCCGATCACCGCCGGGATCGCGGCAACGAGGCCTGCCGCCGTGGCGACGAGCGCCTCGGCGATGCCCGGGGCGTACGCGGCGAGGCTCGCCGAGCCGCTCACACCGATCCCGCGAAACGCGTTCATGATCCCCCAGACCGTCCCGAACAGGCCGATAAACGGCGTCGCGCTGGCGGTGGTCGCCAGGAAGCCCAGGCTCCGCTCGAGATCGCCGAGCTGGACCGAGGCGCTCTTGCGCAGGACACGGTGGACCGCGTCGAGACCGAGCGCGTCGACCGTGCCGCCAGCAGGGGGGTTCAGGCTGATCTCGCGGAACCCGGCGCGGAAGATGTCCGCGATCGGGCTCCCGGCGACGTCTCGCGTGTCGTCCTGGATCGCCGCTAGACCGCCGCCCCGCTCGAACCGCTCGAGGAACCGCCGCGACGTCTCCTCGGCCCGCCGGAATCGGCGGTACCGCTCGGCCATGATGCCCCACGATGTGACAGAGAACACGAGCAGGACGGCCAACACGAACTTGGCCATCGGACCCGAGTCGAGCACGAGGCTCCACACGTCGAGACCCGAACTGGTGTTGGCCAAGAGGATCGGAGTCAAGGTTGCTTCCTTGCGGGAGCGCAACGAATGCGGCGCGGCGACGGCGAACGCACGGTATGCTATCCCACGGTCCCGCGGAGCGCCAAAGTGTGCTCGCGGGATCGCGACGGTTCTCGTGCTACGGACGCTGCGCATTCGCGGGTTGGCGATCCTCGACGACGTTGCCGTCGACTTCGGCGAGGGTTTGAACGTCCTCACCGGCGAGACCGGAGCGGGCAAATCGATTCTCGTCGAAGCGCTCGGGCTCGTCGCCGGGGGACGCGTCGACCGGACGCGGATCCGCGCCGGGTGCGAGCGCGCGATCGTCGAGGCGCTGTTCGAGATCGCCCCCGAGTCGGCCGCAGCGCAGTGGCTCACCTCGCACGGGTTCGCCGACGAGACGGGAGGGGAGGTCGTCGTGCGCCGCGAGGTGATGCCATCCGGGGGTCGGAACTGGCTCGGCGGGTCGCCGTGCACGCAGGCGCTCCTCGCCGAGGTCGGCCCGCTGCTCGTCGAGCTCCACGGCCAACACGAGTTCCGCGCGCTCCTC
>Ga0247727_10002769_pt1 | contig 39614 bp, 35 predicted proteins | sample WisWelCaveWW1625_FD_202498 | JGI IMG/M metagenome (GOLD analysis project Ga0247727, IMG submission 202498) | Biofilm microbial communities from Wishing Well Cave, Virginia, United States - WW16-25 | ecosystem: Environmental > Aquatic > Deep subsurface > Groundwater > Cave microbial mat | place... | reverse complement strand
CGGTTCTCTCTGCGTGCGGCTTCTCGAAATCGGCGGGCCTTTGCGTCCATCGTTCGTCCCCCTCTCAGGAGTACGACGATCGCGCAAATCGTCAGACGTGGCTAGACGGGGCGGAGCGAGTAGTTACCGATGAGTGGGTCCGAGGTGACGGGCAAGTATGGGCGACCGCGATCCTTTTGGACGCTCCGGATCCTTTCTTTGAGTGGTTTCGTCGACCTGTTATTGAGAGGTGGCTTAGGGAACACGGGGATGGTCGTCGAAACCTCGGGCGGGTGTTGTGGGCTTTAGTGACGTGTGCTCTCTGGTTGGATGTTGACTGGGTCAAACTTGGACCAGAGATTCGGAGACCGTCACGCCACGGGAATGAGTGAGTGAGGAGCATGAAGTCTCTGAGCCATTGTGGGTAGCCACGGGCCGGAACCGTTGTGTGACTCATCGCGTAGGACTCGAAACGCGAAAATGAGGTCAGTCCGGGAAAAGCGTCTCGCGAACTTTGCGGACCTCCGCGTAGCGTGTCGCAGTACTCCTCGATCGGCGGCGTCGACTAGCGCTCCGTGCGATCCTTGGAGCCGTCAACCGCACGGCTATGATTCATTTAATCGAAGGGTGCTGCGAGGCTACCTGACAAGTACCGCCTTCTTCGTCTCGCTTCTCGTCCCGGCCTGGAGTTGGAAGAAGTAGACACCGGACGGGACACGATTGCCTTCGCCGTCGATTCCGTCCCACGTAACTTCGTTCGGACCCCCAGGGCGCGGCTCATCGAGGAGCGTCCGGACGACTCGACCGGACGCCTCATAGACGCGGAGGATCGCTCGACTCGGCGACGAGAGACCGAAGCGAATCCTCGTACTTTGCGTGAATGGGTTGGGCGCGTTTTCCTCGACGTTGAGTTCGAGGGGTGGATGTGACGCCCCGGGCAACGCCACGCCCACGAGTTCCGAGCGGCTCGTGTCCTCCATAACGGCGAACGTCGAGAAGCCGACTGTTTGGCCGCGCACCATACGGCCGATCGGGTCGACCGAAGTCGTGACGTCGTCCCAGCCGGTCCCGTTCCAGTGGAAGAGACGCAGTTCCGCCTCGGAGCCAACCGTGAGCGGATCGTACCGAATCCCGATCTCAAAGGGGCCATCGACGCTTGCGCTCGTACTCACATCAAACGTACTCCGCGCGGCGAAACCCGGAGGTGGGGTTGGAGGAGTCTGGGTTGCGTCGGCCGTTGTCATGCCGGCTTGAGTGACGGACTCGAATAGGCACTGGCCAGCAGAAGAGGGAAGCGTAGCGAGCACGTCAAAGCCGGTCGGGGTTGATCCAGGGTTTGGGTCGGAGTAGACGACCGTCACGTCGTGGATCCGGGTATCTCCCGTTGCGATCAGTTCGATTTCAAGGGCCACACTTGGCAGGCCTTGCCCAGGGAAAACGATTCGGCCGTTCTGCTCGGAAGCAGGATCCTCCCACGTCGCGAATGCCCCGCCAAGGTCCGTCGCATGACGGTATCGGAGAAGAACGTTCTCCGGCTTTGTCGAGCGCCAGGCAATCGACCGAAGGTTTTTCTGGCCACCGAGGTTTAGCAGGTAGGACGCACGCGCCTCTGGGGCGTACTCAGAGCTGAAGACGAGCGGCGCGACGTACAGATCATTGTGTGTTGTCTGCGCCCCGCTGTTCGCCATGCCTCCACCAACCCAAACGAAGATCGAGTCGTCATCCGAGGTCATACATGCACCCGGGAGCGTGGCTCCTATCTGAAATGGCAAATTACTAACCCTCTGCCAAGGCCCCAACGTCTTGTCCGCTTGGATCTGCGTCATCCACACTTCATTGACGGGCCAGCTGTTCCCCCCGAGTAAGAAGAATCGACCGGCGGTCACGATTGGGCGATGCGGTCCGTGAAGAACGGGAAGAGTAGGTCCTTGACTCCACGCAACCCGCGTTCCATCGGATGCGAGCTGCGTGCTCCATACCCTTGCGGCGTTGTCAGCCATGGCGGCAAGAAACAGCCCTGTCCCATCGGAGACTATGTCCGATATCTGTAGATAGTATGGGAAAGAGGTCTGCGTCACGAGATTGGGCGCGTCCCACGGCCCAATGCTCCCGTCGGGTCGGATGGGCGCGCCGGATACGAATACCTGAAAACCCTGGTACTGTCCGAGCCAATAGGACCACGTGGCGTACAGGAATCCGTTGGCGGCGACCATGGATGCTACACGGTCCCACGAATACGGCACTGGGGGAGCTGGAACCGGTATCCATGCCTCCAGGGTTCCGTCATCCTTGATTCGGCTGTAGCGAATGCCAGGGCCTCCCTCACCCCCGGATCCGCTGACGTAGAGAAATCCATTGCACGCTGTTGCAGCTTCCACTCCCGCATTCGGGGCCGCCCCCGCCACCTTCCATCCATCTGTGATCGCATTGCCCTGATAGGCGCATGAGTAGATGGAATCGGCATACCAATAGTTAGGATAAGAGCCGTAATGCATGCCCATTGCGAAGAGATGGTTTGAATCGGCCACCAACCTTGTCGCATCGATGAATGGTAACGGTAGCGTGTCGGCGAACGTATAAACACCAAGGCTTTCTGCGCGAGGGGCTGTCTTCAGCTCGCCGCCAGCGGCGTCCGTTACTAGGAATTGTCCGGCAGGCCCCCAGAGGCGGAATGCAGCTGTAGAGGTGAGACTCCTTGTCTCAAGCCCATCAGTGAAGTCTATCGCATCAGGGGACCCGTTATTGTTCCAGTCGTCCCAGCCAATCTGTCGCTGTGAATGAGGACAAATACTGCCTTCTGGCGCGCAACTCTTCATGAGACAAGCCAAGCTATTATTGTAGAAACATCCCTGACAGTTAGGGTTCGTTTCGCCGTTAGGAGCAAGAGCGCCATAACCATAGAGGACATAGGCGTTGTCGCAGACACAGCATGCGCCAGAAGTGCCGTACTCGTCACAAGCTCCGAACTGGTGAAGCATCTCGTGTGCGTAGCGTTCCCAGCTCGAGTCGATTCCATAGTAGGCAACGATCGGGCCCTGGACTTCGCGATCAACGCCACCAACGGTACCTGTCATGGAATTACAAAGGTCCTCCGCAACCCACACATGAAAGGCAAGGACCACGTGGTCAACGCTGTAGAGACTCTGGAAGTAAAGGGCGGCATCATCTGAGCAAGCACCATCCCCGTCCTGGTTGCGACCGATGATTGGATCGAGAAAGCTCAGGGCCTCGCAGATCCATGGCTGCTTCAAACCCTGGTAGAGATACCCGCCCGCTTCGCCGCTGATCTTCCGAGACGGTCCTGGGGCGACTGCTAGCTCGATGCTCACACCGAGCTGAGCGTTCGTTTCCAAGGCCATGCTCTGAATCTGGTCCGCGGCGTCCCGCACCGTTTCAAGAACCGCATTCATGGTGCCATCTGTCCATTCCTCGACCCCATCGTCAGGTTCAACGAAGACGTTGTAAACCAAGACCGAGCCTTCGAGCGTGTGACCGAGATCGGCGGACTGGCGAGCGATCACGTGTCCTGGGGCAAGGAAGACAAGAGCGGCTACCAAGGTGAACTTGGGAGTCAAGTTAAGAGCCGTGCTCAAGGCCCAAAGGATAGCCCGAGCCCTGCACCTGAAACGGGGCGTCAATTCACATTCCTCTGTTTCTGCTGGAGAAAGGGGGAAGCCTGTGGGAGCTCGCCGGGATCCTGGTTTGAGTCAGTCCCGGTTTCGGCCGACGGGCGGCCACGGAGCAGGGCCGATAGGGCGCAGAGGTCATTCATGAGCCAATCGCGGAACGCGGACCGGTCGTGCCGAGCAGGCAATGAGTCAAATTTTTCCTTTTCCAGCCGTTTGGAAAGGCAGCCCATCTCCGAGTGGTAGAAGCGGCCCGCAGCCGGAGACTGTCCGTAAATCACCCGCCAGATCACGAAGTTCAGCCCCACGCCAACGACGACCGCCAGAACAAGGAGTGTGATCGGATGAAGATGAAACTGACGGTCTGCCATGAAGCCTTCGATAACGTGCGGGCAGTATAGCAAACTTCCGCACCGCTCACGAGCTTTCTATCCACAAGAGTCGCCTTGAGTTAGACCTCGACCCTTCTACGAGCTTTTCTTCCCGCGTTCTACCCTGACCTCGGAACATCCCCGTTCCACCCACGCGTTCTTTCCCAAGCGAGGAGGTCAGTAACATGAAGACGCCCGATCTCATCCGCACGATCGAGATCAAGGACCGCAACGGCAAGGTCGTCGGCACGAAAGAGGTCGTCACCTATCCAGGTCTCCTCTCGAAGGCCCACGAAGAGGGCCTCTCCCAGATCGGGACGACGCTCCTACAGACTCCGACCGACGAGAACGGACGGACGGCGATCGCGAAGGCGGTCGTCGAAACGTCGAAAGGCCACTTCGAGGCCCTGGGTGATGCGTCGCCCGAGAACGTCAACAGCTTCATCGTCCCCCACCTGATCCGCATGGCGGAGACCCGGGCCAAGGCGCGCGCCCTCCGTGATGCCGTCAACATCGGCATCGTCTCCTTCGAGGAGTTGGACGGCGAGCACATGGCTTCGAACGGTCCCGGCGACGGGTCGGGTGCACCTTCAGTGTCGGCTCCTGGTCGTTCCTTGCGAGTGGTGCCGTCTACTTCGAGGCGGGCGACCCCAAGCACGGCCGCGCCGACGACTGCGTCCGGGAATGACGATCGAAAGGCTCCACCCTCTTCTCAGCCGGCGAATCCTTCGAGCAACGGAGACGATCCGCCCATGACCGAGGCCCAGCGCCGGTATCTGTTCCGGCTCATGGCCGGCCGCGGCGTCCCGAGCGAGCCGGCGCACGAGTTCCTGAAGGACCTCTTCGGCGTCCCGTCGCTCAAGGAGGTCACGAAGGAGGACGCCTCGGGCGTCATCGATCAGCTCCTCAAGGATCCGGAACTCGGGAAGACCGTCCATGCAGCCCCTCAGCATTAGTCAGGTCAATACCTACCTCGGCTGTCCGCTCAAGTACCGATTCCAGTACGTGGACAAGATCCCGGCTCCCTGGCGGGCGGCAGCGCTCGCTTTCGGGGGCAGCGTCCACGCAGCGGTCGAGTGGTTTCACAGGGAGCGCATGGAGAACCGAACTCCCATCGTTCCCGAAGTCCTCGCGATCTTCGACGCCGACTGGTATGCGCAGAACCTGGAGCCACTCGTCTTCTCGGACAAGGACTCGCAGGAGTCCATTGCCGAGAAGGGCCGAGCGATGCTCCAGCTCTACGTGGAACAGGTCGGTTCAGGGCTTCCTCGGTCCGTCGAAGAGCGGTTCGAGATCAACCTCGTCGATCCCTCGACGGGCGAGATCCTGGACGTCTGGCTTCGGGGAATCATCGATCTCATCGAAGAAGACGACACGCTCGTCGAGCTCAAGACGGCGGCGCGAACTCTCGAATCAGGCGGTCTGGAGCGGCACCTGCAGCTCTCGACCTACGCGCTCGTCTTCCTGCTGCTCCATGGGAAGATACCGAACCTCCGGATCGACATGCTCCTGAAGACAAAGGTTCCTCGGCTCGAACGGTACCCCACGTCGCGGTCCGTCGAGGACCTCGGCTGGACTGCTCGTCTCATCCGAGGCGTGGCCGATTCGATCAGGGCCGGGAACTTCTACCCGAACCCGTCGTGGCGCTGCACGGAGTGCGAGTACTTCGCGCCGTGCCAGTCGTGGCGCGGGACATAGCCAGTTCTTTCCATCGCATTTTCACACCATCGCGGGCTTCAGGGAGACCTGGAGCCCTCTTTCTTTTTCGGAGGAGTCTCTGATGTACGTCTGCGAAATCCGGAAGCGCCGCTATCGCGGCAAGTCACCGCCGCAGATACGGAGTCCCGAGGATGTCTACCGACTCTTGAAAAAGCAGCTCGAAGGGCAGGACCGCGAGCACTTCGTTGTCATCCTGCTCTCATCGAAGAACGCCGTGAGTGGCATCGAAACTATCTCGGTCGGAACGTTGAACGCCTCGATCGTTCATCCGCGTGAGGTTCTGAAACCGGCGGTCGTGAACTCAGCCGCTGCGATCATTCTCGCGCATAACCACCCGAGCGGTGTCGCAACGCCGAGCCAAGAGGACATCGCGATCACGAAGCGCATGAAGAAAGCCGGGGAGATCCTCGGGATCGACGTGCTCGATCACGTGATCGTGGGGCACGGGACCTATCAGAGCCTCAAGGAACTCGGCGTCCTCTGATGCACCGATTCGAAACGAGAGGAGGAGCAATCGTGAGCGATCCGCCAAAAGCGACATGGCGCTGCCCCGGTTGTGGCTCCGACGAGATCGAGGGCCTGGCCTGGGTACGCTTGAAGGACGAGACGGTCCAGACGTGGGATGAAAACTCGGCCTACTGGTGCCCGCAGTGCCAGGATCACGTGAAGCACATCTGTGCGGTAGACCCGAACGAACTGTGTCTCACACATGACCAGCCCTTCGCGGCCTGTCGAGCCGGATGACATGCGATTCGTCAATCCGACCTGCCCGAAATGCGGCAGCCGCGCCGTCTCGGTGCTCGGACACGTCCTGACGGCCATGCCACTGGAGACGGATTCCGTCAACGGCGAGCCGGCCTATGAATACGGCGTCTGATCGGAGATTACGTGGGAGTTCGAGGAGCCCCTGGAGAGTCCCCTGTCCGAAGCGCGACTCACCTGCAGCAATTCCCACTCTTGGTGGACGCTTCCTGAGGAGGAGGTATGACCGAAACTTCCGGTCCGTGCTTCCCGCTCGGGCAACTCGTCATCACTCCGGGTGCACTTGCTGTGCTCACCCAGAAAGACATCTCGACCGCCATCAGCCGCCACGTCCGCGGCGACTGGGGCGATCTCGACGAAGCCGACCGTCTCGAAAACGAACTCTCGCTTCGCGAGGGCTTCCGAGTTCTCTCGGCATACCCTTCCGTCGCCGGCGTGAAGTTCTGGGTCATCACGGAGGCCGACCGCTCGTCGACGACCGTTCTCCTGCCCGAGGAATACTGATCCCCCGCTGACCAGGTCGGCGGGGTTTTCTTATCCACCGCGAACTGTCCTTTTCTGCCCGGGGCCTGTCGATTTCGGTCCCGGGGCTTCGCTGATGAAGCCGCGTATCTCCTACGGCGTTTCGCTGAGATACACGAAACCCCCGGATCTCTCGACCCAGGGGCTCGGTATGTTGACGTCCGACTCTGCCCTCCCTACCGGATGATCACAACCTTCGCGACGTCGCGTCGACCATCTCGAGTCGTGAGGACACCGAAGTAGACTCCCGATCCGACGTCCTTCCCGAACCGATCCTTGCCGAGCCAGGTGAATTGATGCGGCCCGGAGGGCAGTTCGGCTTCCCGGAGCGTCGTCACGTAGCGCCCGGACACGTCCACGATTCGAAGGCTAATCCGCGTGGCCTGTCCAAGTGAGAAGCGAAAACTCGGCCGCTGACCCACGTTCCCCCATGCCCCAAGTGCGTGCGGGACGGCGGCGGTCCCATTTGAATCGCCGGGAGGGACGCTTGTCGCAGCGTCGGGAACGAGAACGTGAGCCCCTACCGCATACGTGCTCAGCACATAATTGTCACCGGGGAATTGATCGAACCACGCCTGCATTGCGTCGTAGTGGACTCTCGAGACGGGTGTCCCAGGCAGGGCGTACATACGAGTGTCCCGGAGAATCTCGGCCCACGGAAGATGCCGGGTTTCATACCCTGGATCGAGATGGAACACCCCACCCGCCATCATGGTCTTCTGCGGATCGTTGAACGCCATTTTTTCCATCGTCGGCGCCTGATTATAACTGAGACTGTCCGGCCACCAGACCCCACCAAGCATGCATCCGGGCGCCCAGAATACCATTCGTTGCTTCGTTGTCAGATAGGACGGATCGCTTATGCTACTGATACACCAGGCGGGGAACTTCAGTGTGTTTGTTAATGACCCAAAGAACCAAGCCTCAAGCGCACCGTCATTAATATCGTCTCGAACGGCCGTCTGCACTCCGGCGTAATTGTCGCCGACGGGGTAGTCCGTTTCGTAGATGGCTGCGAAAGGTGACATTGCGTGGACCTCGTAGAGCACTTTCGTTCTCGCAATGAAATCGTGAAGCCAACCCGCCTGTACTCCGTCGATACGGTCCCCGCCGACCAAAAGGACGTGTTCGCCCGAATCCAGGAACCGTCCGCGAGCAAAATCCGCACCGGCGTTTACCATTCGCAGGATTTCCGCCGGGCTGTCACCGGGAATGACCTCAACTGGACAATCGGGGATCGAATCATTATCCAAGTCGGCGATCAAGCTATAGCTGTGACAGTTATTGCCCAGGCACTGCCCGTTATCAGGAAACGTCAACGGATAGATGATCTCGGGCCAAGCGTCGCCGCAAATGAGGAGCGTCGGTCCTGGATCAACTGGAAAGACGTGAGAGCAATTCGAACAGCTCGCATTGTAAGCAGCGTTGTTAGCGATATAATCCCGGAGGACCTGACGGAGACTTTCGAATCCGTAATCTCCCGTGAGAACTCGGACCCGCAGCCCCTGGGCTTGAAGCGATTCGGCGGCGGCCTGGACAAAACCCAACCAACCTGTCTGGTATCGGGTGTAAATGACGTAGTCGTAACGGCTGCTCGTATCGGGCAGGAAACTGCTCGCTGGCACATAGGGAATCAGCGTTTCCCCTTCCGCAACGTAGAGGAGCGTGTCCGACCCATAGGTCATCACCGGTTCATCCCACCGGCAGTCCCCGAGCGAATCCCAGTTGATCGGCTTTGTCCCGATGGTCACTGGGTCTGACCACGTGGCCGCTCCGTTGCTGTCCTCTTCTGCCACATCGTAAAGCAAGTACCCATCAGCCACGGTTGATGCGTAGCACCGCAGAATCCCAGGACCCCCGTCTGCTGCAACGATGGCAAGGGTATCAGGTGCGCCTGGGTAGTCGGCTGCTATTGCAAAACCGCGGACCGTGTGAGAGCTTGACCCGATTTCTCCATTCGTCTGGAAGCCGATGGTTGCCTGACTTGCTCCGGAGTCGACGAAGGCGACAATATTACTGTAGAGCGTGGCTTGATTGAGACACCCGAGACCACAGGAAATGACACCTGTCGGTTCGCCGCAGACCTCAAGTTGCTGTCCAGAAACGGCGTGGGCAGCTGACGGGTAGGCTCCCGGTTCGGCACAACCGAGACGGGCCCACACGGTCTGAGTCTCGGTACAGGCCGCTCCGGCCGCAATCCACAGATCATAACCGAGACCGGTACCCAGATTTGACCAGAAAGTGGCTGTATACTTGCTATAGCAGTACTCAAAGTGAGCAAAGGCGCCAGCCACGAGTTTGTTGACCCGGCTGGTAATGCCTGCCGGTCTCAGCGTTATCACCCAGGCGCCTTCTTCTGTCGCATGGGCGATCTCTATCCAAGTTGGCTCATAGCCCTTAAACCCAATGTAGTAATCATAAGCACGCGCCTCAGCTGCGCTCTTCGTCACAAAGTACTCGACCGCTGGGTCGCCCCCCGCTATGCCGCGAGACGTATCTGGATCGCTTCCATGCGTCGAGAGATATACCACCCCGCGCTGGTCGATATCCGTCTCAAGAGCCTCGAGCGTTAGTGTCGGATTATCGCTGTGTGTGGTTTCAGATTTCCGAAGGATATCTTCATCAAAAAGCGTTGCCGCTCGTAGAAGGCTGACCATGAAAGTGATCGTCGCTGGTGAACAAGCGCTAGAGCCCTGTCTCCAGTTGTAGAGCAGCGCCGTTCGGTAGAAATCTTCTTGTTGGGGACAGTTATGGGGCTGGGCCTGCGCAAGGAGAGGCGGGCATGAGAGAAGCGAGCCGAGCACAAGTGACAACCAGAGGCGGCTTTGCGTATTGATTCTCATGCCCTCACTCCCAACCCGGGTTGAGTAATTCATATACCTGTTCGCGAGAAAGGGAGCGAGCCTCGGCGCTCGGGTTCGCTCGTATCGAGACGATGTCATCGAGCAACCTCTGGGCGGATGGGCCGATGGCACAGACCTCAGCGCCCCGGGACACGATGACGATCGCAACTCGCGAAGTTTGCAGGAACGGGAGGAATCCTTCAACACGTGTAGCTAGCTGCCCGGCGCTGAATCGTGCAGGGTCTGCCGGAGGAGGTCCGTGCCCTACGAACGCGGTATTTTCGGGGTATTTCTCTCCGGGCGCGTAAAACACTAGCTTTCCAAACATGCTTATCCGCGCTCGCTGTCGTGCGACGGAGAGCTCCCCGACGACATCGGTGTCATCGAGGTATGTGAGAGCAGAATCGCCGATGACATCGTACAGACGCATGGCTGCCGATGGCGACAATGAGTCAGCTCCGGCGAGAGCTTCGTCGCGCAATCTCCGCCATACCTCACCGACTCTGTTGATGAGCGCCGTGCGCTTTGCCTCAAACTCCTCGACGGCCTTCCGGATGTCGCCCGTTTCTGCGACTCGACGCTGAACATACGGTACTTGGCCGCATAGGCGCGCGAGATCGGATTCACTCAAAGGGCTGGGGATCGGCGGCGGAGGTGGGTATGCCTTTCGGCCATTGATGAACAAACTGCCGTCGGCATGAGTAAATACAAGGGGACTGGCGAGCGCCTCGCCATAGAGGACAAAGTGGGCTTGTGGGCCCTTGTCGAGAGTGAAAGGAAAGTCGACTCCGTACGCGAAGTCAGTCCAAAGGGATGCTGCAACGATTAAGGTCGACAGTGCGAAAAGCCATGGTAAGGACCTGAACTGGCCCCCGCCAAGACCGAATCCGTATTTCATCAAAGCCCTCCTGGTGAATCTGATCAGTGCGTGACGTCACGACAGCCGCTTCGTGAGAAGCGGCGAGGCGAGTCGGTCGTAGGAATGACGAGCCGTTGGAAGTGCCTAGGCTACGGGATCGTTCACTCGACAATCGTCATAGTGGCGGCGGTGGAAGTGCCTTTGTCCATTCTCGCACGTGCCATTCCGGTACTGGTCGCAGAGCTAGTCAAATCGATCCCGCGACGGGCGAGTCTCTCACCGAGAAGCGATCCATCGGGTTGAAGACAATCCGGCACCCTCGCCATGCTCAGCCCGTTCCCGTCCCGTCGCGCGCCAGAGATCCCGCTTCGGTCGTTGTTGAGCTTGTGTGGTTCAGGCCGTCGGAGGGTGTCTCAGAGCATCGCACGCAGTGGGAGCGCTCAGGGACGGAGCTGCTGTAGGAACAATGCCACCATAGGTCCACGTACGGGTGACTTGTCAAGGCAATTCGTTCGTCAAGACAGCTGACGTTGCGAATATCTTCCTCAGATGCGCGTGGCTGTTTGTGGGCCTAGGACCCCGAGGTGCGATCCCGTCGTTTGTTGCTCAAGGATAGGCACCGACAACTATCCCCTAACATGATTCACCGAAGGCGTTACCTGTGTGGGATGAGCATTCGCGCAAGCGCATCCCCACTTCCACCGCGCGATGATCCTCGCGGACATGACCTCGAGGAGGTTGACCGCAGAGCAGGTCGCGAAGAAGTATGCGATCTCCCTGCGGGACGCAATCTTGGGAGATGTCGATCCAGGGCGTTCTGGCGGTGGAAGTCAGGTGGGAACGCGGCGATCACGGTCGCGCCATGACTCCCCGGCGCTCGGCCACGGTCCACCGGTCGGAAGGCGGGAAGGTGCTGACCGCCTATCTACTTCCGGCTCAGAGATCATGGCCTCTTCGCAATCGCCGGACTCTGGACGCCGACTGACCCCGAACGCCGCGTCCCTCCGACCGCCGTGATCATCACGACCACGCCCAACGAACTCGTCGCGCAGGCGCACAACCGGATGCCGGTGATTCTTGCGCCGGGGGATGAAGAGCCCTGGATCGATCGGAGAGTGACGTCGACGGATGATCTTCTTGGGTCACTTCGGGCATACCCGCCCGAGCGGATGGAGGGTCACCCCGTTGTGGCGCCGGGACCGGTGACGTAGCGAGCAGGACCATGAAGTCCGACACGTTCGTCAAGACTGTTTCGTCTTGGCACGCTCATCGCCGGCATCGACGTACTCGATCACGTGATCGTGGGGTGCGGCACGTATTAGAGGCTCAAAGAACCTAGAGCTCTCTAACCCGGTCTCCACCGGACCATTTCTCGGTTCGGACGCGATACCGGACGCGACGACAGCGTTCTGGTCTCCACCGTGTCGTAACCGCAGGAGCCACGTCTGCGACGTGGACCAGCGCAGCTTCTGCCTCTCGCACGCGCAGCCATTTGAAGCGTGTCGGGTCGGGGGTAAACAGACAGGCGGCGACGCCTGCCTTTCCTCACGCCGGGAGAACTGCCTCCGCCTATGAAAATGGCCGCCGAGGAAAATCGGCGAGCATGCGAAGAAAGGCCTGGAGGGAAGAACTGACGGTACTGAAACGAAGGCCTCGCTGCCGCATATCACCGCCGAGCGAGCGGAGCTCGGCGTCGATCTCCCTCAGATCAGCCGGGAGTTTCGGATACCTCTGGTCGTTCTTCTGATTTGGTTGTTGCGTGCTCATCCGCATCGCCATTCGTTCCCGGACCCGAGTCGTCCGAGAATCGCAGTCCAAGCTCCCGCATCGCTGGTCCCACGATACGGAGCGCCCGATGGGTCGCCAACATATTATCGGGCAGATCGTCCGGCGACTTGAGATCCTGTGTCATTCCGTCACTCCTCCGCAAATCGATCGCACGGCCAAGCAATCCGCCGATCCTACTCAAGGAATCGAGATTGTCGAGTGGAATTTCCTGAGCGGGCAGTCCTACCGTCGTCCGCCCGGGCCGGCGCCCTCAGGCCCGGGCTGACCGATGCCGATGAGAATATTCGCGCTGCGGAGAATGCGCATTGCCCGGTGGTGGATCTGGCGAATATTGGCCTCGCTCGTGGCAAGGCGCTTCGCGAGCTCTCTGTAAGAAAGATCGTCAACATATACACCGTCGATCACACTGCGCTGCGTTGGGGTCAGTAGTTTCCGAATTTGCTCGACGATCTCGCGCAGCTCGACTTCTTGCATGAACGCCCCCGCTCTGAAATCTTCGACGTCGACGAGTTCGTTGTCTTCCGATCCAACCAACGACACCTCACACGCACGCTTCCTTTGGAAGCGCCGGTACTCTAGGACCACCTTGACTGCGATACCGCGAATGAACGCCCCGTCGCTTCTTCCTCGCCGCTCAGCGCGAAGACGAACTTCCTGGATGAGATCGTCCAAGTCGTCCGGATCGTAGACCCCGAGACCGCGCAACATAGCGCGGATGTCGGGCTCGGGGACGACCACTGCGGTTGTTCCAGGAAGCTCGGTTGGTAGGGGTACCGCGGTCATCCTCAAGCCTCACGTTTGAGTCGGACCTTCTACTCACCCTGTGACTGAGCACCGCAGAATTGTGACAACGGAAATGCGTTGTCGTGGCAAGAAATTATAGCAGAACTCCGTGTCACAAGTTCAGGGGTCTTCGACATAGAGAGGTAAGAGCAGCTGGCCATTCACCCCAGCAGCGAAAGGAGCAAAGTCATGAAGAAGATCATCATCGGAATCGGGATCATCGTCGCGATCGCCGTGATCGCAGCCGGGATCATCAATCGCGCGAACGCGCGCGAAGTCGTCGTGGGAACCATGGCCGTCGGAGATGTTCGGCCGGCGCACGTGACACCGGTCGCGGACGTCGTCTCCGTGGTCGGCGTTCCCCGAGTCGTCGTTGTGGAGGCGGTGGTCGGTGTTACGAAGCCCCAGGCCGTCGCCGTTCCGGTTCACGAGGAGGTCAAGGCGTAGCGGCGAGCCGACACAGGTTCTCACAGAGGCGGCTCGCTTCTCGAAGCGAGCCGCCTCTTCATTTTCTGCAGAAAGGAGGGCGGCGAAAGACGGCGGGCTCGGAGGAAGAATGCCGCCGAGTCTCAAAAAATTGCGACCCCGAACAGAGTCCGGGGCCGCCCGCTGGACCGAGATCAGGTTGCGCCTTGAGTCGATCCAGCACCCCCGCAACAGGGAGGCACACGATGAGTACCACAATTCCACGAGCGGCGCCTCATGCAAGAGAGAAAGCCGCGAGAAAATCAACGACCGTCATGTATTGGGCTACGATTGTCGCTCTCGCGCTTCTCGACGTCGTGATCTTCATCGACAGCTGTATCCAGTGGTGGAATGGAACTTAGTCTCCAAAGACCGCGATCCGTGCTTGGGGCAGTTCGCCAGACCGGAGCCGCCCCAGGCACGCAAGCGTTTTCACGTGCGACCAGTGATCGCATGTCCTTCCAGAGATCGGGCGGCCCGGATTGGCTCTCACCGCCAGAGTTCGGCCAAGCAGATTGGCTTGACCGCGCGGAACTCCTCGTTGTAGCCTGACCACGTTTGCTGCACCCTTTCGCAGAACCACGCAGTCGTCCCTCCTGCTTCACGATTTCCCTCGGAACCAGGGGCTGTTCGAGCATCTCGACGCTGGACACGTTCGCTCCTTCCTTGCGTAGGTCGCTTCGTCGCGGCGCGGGAAAGTCGCCTGCTACGGGTGTTTTACGGCAACGCGAAGACGATCGCACCTTTCTGCGAAACCGTGCAGTCCGCACGTACCGCTTCAATCCCTCCCCATGCCCACGACCCCGTCTCCCTCCCAGCGTTTGCCGCGCTACCTCACGCAAACCGACGTGTCGGCCTTCTTCGCCGCGATCAACGATCTTCGCGACCGGACTCTGTTCTCGCTCGCGTATCTCTACGGGCTTCGCGTCTCTGAAATCAGCCTCCTCGAACGGTCGGACATCGACTTCGCACGTCGTCGGATCGTCGTCCGCCGCGTCAAGAACGGCGTCTGGACCGAGCGCCCGCTCTTTCGCACCGCGGAGCGACTGCTCTACGAGTATCTCTCCGGCGCAGTGTCCTCCGACGTAAAGAGCCTTTTCCACGGCCGCAACGGCCCTTTACAGAAGCGCCAGATCCAAGACCTCTTCGTTCGGTACCGCGACGCCGCCGGGCTCCCGCCTCACGTGGGCTGCCATTCGCTTCGCCACTCGATCGCGACGCATCTCCTCGACGCCGGCGTCTCGCTTGAATTCGTTCAAGACCACCTCGGGCACAAGAATATCCGCAGCACGAGCGTGTACGCGAAGGTCACCGACCAACACCGCACGGCGGTCTTTGAACGGCTCGAAACATCGCCGTGGATTGTTTTCCCGAACGGTTCCGACCGCGAAGTTGAGCCCACCGTCACGGAGAGCCGACCGTGAAGATTATCCCTCTCGAAACGCGTTCCCATGGAGGTGAACCATGAAAGGACTCCGCCAGCTTCCCGCCCTCGTTTTGTTCGTCCTTGGGGCATGGGTCTCTCCCGCCCACGGAGCTACGTACATCGTCAAACCCGACTCAACCGGCGATTTCCCGACGATCCAGGAAGCCCTGAACGCCGCGGCGACGGGCGACACCGTCCGCGTCTTTCCCGGGTACTACACGGAACTCCTCTTCTGGCCCGCGACGAACGGGATCGTCCTCCAAGGATGCGGCCTCGCGTCGACGATCGTCTCGGCTGGCGGCTCCAAGGCCGTTCTCCTCGCGACGTCGGCGGTCCAGGACACAACCACGGTTATCCGGGGTATCGGCTTCCGGAATGGATACGACGCCGGCATCGTTCTGAATGGCGCTTCCCCCATGATCGACTCCTGCGCGGTCGACAGCACGCAAAACGGTCCGGGGATCCAGTGCTCGAACGGCTCGAAGGCCGTGATCCAGCGTTCGATCATCCGGAGGAATGTCGGGGGCATCCGCGTCGAGAACGGAAACGCCGCGATGAGAATCGCGTCGACGACGATCGAAGACAACACGACGACCTTGGACGGCGGCGGAATCTATCTCCTGAACTCCCCTCCGACGATTATTGGGAACACAATCGTGCGAAACCGCTCCCAGGCAGGCGCCGGCGTCTTCGGTCAGGGTGCGGCAACCACCCCGACGATCGCCGGCAACGTGATCGAGAAGAATGCAGCGACGATCCGCGGCGGCGGGATCTATCTCCTGAACGCACCGGGGACGATCACCGACAATGTGATCAGAGGCAACACGGCGACCTACCAGGGCGGCGGCATCGCCTACGAGAGCCCCGGCGGGACCGTGACGATCTCGGGAAACACGATCCTCACGAACATTGCGAACGAAGGCGGAGGCGTGAGCGGATTTGGATCCTCGGCGATCATCACGGAGAACGTCGTGGCCGAGAATACGGCCACCTTGCGCGGCGGCGGTATTGATCTCGCCTTCGCCTCCGGGACGCTCACTGGCAACACGGTGACGCGGAACCGAAGCGTGGGGAATGGGGGCGGCATCGGTTCCAAGCAGAGCGCCTTCACAATAAGCGAAAACACGGTGACCGAGAACGTGGCGGACGGGCGCGGGGACGGCGTGGCCACCGAGGGTTCGACGCTCCCGACAATCGCCGCCTCGAACATCGCGTTCAACACGGACTACCTCTTCTGGCGAACCAACGGCGAGGGCCTCTACCACGCGACCTCGTCAAGCACCCCAGATGCCCGCAACACGTGGTGGGGCCACACCACGGGTCCGTGGCATCAGACGAACATGGGGGGCCAAGGCGACACCGTCTCCTCGTTCGCCTCGATGTTCAGTCCCTGGCTCGCTGACGCGGACACGCTAGCGCCGCCGATGCCGCCGATCGCGGTGACGGCCCGGCCACTCTCGTGCTCGCAGACCGAAGTCTCCTGGAACCCGGTCCCGCTCGCCGACCTCGCGGGCTACCGCGTCTACGTGGACACGGACACGAGCGGGCCGCCGTACGCGACCGTCATCGACGTGGGCAACGTCACGGCGTACACGCTCCCGACGCCGGTCTGCACGACGAGCTATTTCATCGCGGTGGCGTGTTACGACCGGGAGGGGAACGAGAGCTGGTATTCAAAGGAAGCCGTCGACCGACGGGGCACGGCGGTCCCCGAGCCGCCTGGCGCAGAGGGTGTCATGACGCTCTCGCTTGGCCCGGCGAGCCCGAACCCCTTCGTGACCGAGACCGTGATCGACTACGAAGTGCCGCCAGGCGCACGAACTCGCCTGCTCGTTTATGACATTCAGGGCCGGCGGGTCACGATGCTTCTCGATCACGTCGCGCAGGGCGAACGGGAGTCCGCGGTCTGGAATGGTCGCGACCAGAACGGCCGACGCGTCGCACCCGGGGTCTACTTCCTCCGGCTTGAGTCGGACCGAGGCGCGCGATCGGTCAAGGCCATCCTCGCGAGGTGACCCGCGAGCCCTCCTGGGGAGAGGGTCGAAAAGCTCGGTTCGGTTGCCTGGACGATAAGCGAAGCCCCGGCCTCGGCTGAGATCGGCCATGCGTCCGCTCAGATCTGCACCCAGGGGTCTCGTTGCTGGCTGGAGCACTCGGCGATTCTAAACCTACGAGAAAGTGACCGGAAATCGCTCCCTACGAGTGTAGGGGGGTATCGTCCGTGCCTGATCTCGAGGTCGAATACCTGAAGGTCTGCGAGAAGTGGATCGACGACGTCCACACGATGCTCGCGATTCTGAAACGCGACGCACCCGACGTTGCCATCCGGCGCGTCAGGATCATGCTCGTCTATCAGCTCATGCAGACGACGCTCCTCGGCGCGAAGCTCCTCCAGGCGACCGAGTACCGCATCCCGCCTGCGAACGAGAAGGCTCAGGAGAAGGCGCCCAAGGAGGTGCCGGCGGGAGAGAAGGCGTGACGGAGGAGAGCGTCCAGAAGGATCGAGGCGATGACGACGCTGGGCCCAGAGCGTGGGCCAACCTCGGCGTGGAGGTTGCGGAGTTTCTCCACCGCGCGGAGTACGTGCCCCAGATCCGGCGATACTCCCGTCCGGGGAGTTGCCGCGGTGTCGCAGGCAGCTCCACATGCTCCGGAGGGAGGCGAAAGTAAGACATTCTCTCGCCATGGGATGAATCGTTCAGTGAACAAGTGAAGCCGCTTGCCTGTGGGTGGGCGGCGTTCTACCCTCGGGGCGGCGAGTGAAGGGAAGGAGAGTGGCTTTGGCGGAGCCCCCAACGTACGGGCCCAATGACGATCAGATAGATGAGTTCTTCGAGCGCAAACGTGAGTGGTCGAGGGTTAAGGACAAGATCCTCGGCGACTACATCGTCTGTTATCTCAGGACGGTGAAAGAGCGCGGTCGACCCATCATCCTGATTGACGCTTTCGCGGGCCCGGGTCGCTTTGCAGACGGATCAGAAGGTTCTCCACTCATAGTTTGCAAGGCGATTGAAGCCGAGGGACGAGGCGCCACGCGATGCATCTTTGCCGACATCCGTCCCGCCCATCGCGATGCGCTCGCCCTCTGCATCCGGGATTACACCAAGCGCGGCTTTGCTGAGACACCTCTGGCGGACTTTACCGAAGCGCTAAATCGAGCGTCTGAAATCGGCGTTGACTGCACGCTCTTTTTCTATCTCGATCCGTGGGGTCTGAAGGAGCTGCAATTCTCAACTCTCAGACAGATCTATGAGCGTGATACGCGCCAGAGTACCGAAGTCCTCATCAACTTCAGCTTTCGTACGTTCATGAGAATGAGCGGCAACTGGTCGTATGGTGACGCCGCACGCGAGGTGGACAGGAAGGTCAAATCAGCGAAGGTCGAAATTGTCGATGGCGTTATGGGCGGGGATTACTGGAGGGCGATTGTCGCCGATCAATCGCTCAGTAAGACCGAGCGAGAGGATGCGGTCATCGCGGCGTACCTGGAGCGCATCCGCGAATTCTTTGCCTTCGCATATTCCATCCCGGTGAAGGTCGCTGATGATGGGCCCTCGGTGCCATCCGATGACGTGGCCAAATACCACCTAATCTTCGGTTCGCGGAATGGCCGCGCTGTTCGCTACATGAACGACGTTGCGATGAATGCCTCGAAGGCATACCGCGAGAAACTTACTGAGGGCGTGCTGTTTGATATGACCCCCTCGCGGTACCAGCCGACGCCCATCGATCAGGTCAAGTCGGAGATCATTAACGCCGTTGCGAAGCGGCCCATGAAACGCGGCGATATCTACGAGGCGATTATCCCGAACCATTTTCTCCAGTATCGGGTACCCGACTACCGGCAGATGATCGAAGAACTCACGTTCAAAGAGAGTCGTCTGTTCGGCAATCCACTGACAATGAGGCGGAAGGGAAAGTTGAATGAGGATACTCTTCTAAAGACCACGCCATGGCCGGAGAAGATGCCCCGATGAGCGACAACTCGACGATCGAGTGGACTGATGCGACGTGGAACCCGGTCACGGGCTGTACGAAGGTCAGCCCAGGCTGCAAGCACTGCTACGCCGAACTATTCGCTGAACGTTGGCGAGGGATTAGGGGACATCACTTCGAGCAGGGATTCGACCTCCGACTTTGGCCGGATCGTCTCGAGCTTCCGCTGACGTGGAAGAAGCCGCGCATGATCTTTGTTAACAGTATGAGCGATCTCTTTCATGAGGACATCCCGGTGCCCTTCATTAGAAAGGTATTCGGCACGATGGAGCGGGCCTCATGGCATACGTTTCAAGTTCTCACGAAGCGATCAGACCGCCTCGCGGAGTTGGCGCCGGCGCTAAAGTGGACGTCAAATATCTGGATGGGAGTTTCGATTGAGAGCGAAAACTATCTTCGCCGTGCGAAGGATCTTCGGAAGGTCAAAGCCGCGGTCCGGTTTCTCTCGCTTGAGCCACTCCTTGGCCCTCTCCCGATGCTCAACCTCTCGGGCATTCATTGGGTGATCGTCGGTGGCGAAAGCGGGCCGGGAGCGAGACCGATGAAGGCTGCGTGGGTAATGGACATCCGAAAGCAGTGTCGGGAGCAAGAAGTGCCTTTCTTTTTCAAGCAATGGGGCGGTGTTCGGAAGGCTGAAACAGGCCGGAAACTGGATGGACGAACGTGGGACGAGTTGCCCGCGGCCTTTCCTCAGCCCGTGCAGGGAGCTCTCGACCTGGAAGCCGTCGCTCCTGGCCAAGCCCGGGTTCGGCCGAGAATGCCTCGCCACCGGTAGCTGGCCCATGTACTTTCTCTTCACGGACGAGACAAATCGCGTCGCCAATGACGAAGTGAAGTTTTTCATCTACGGCGGCGTTATCATTCCCGCCGACTCATTTCCCGCGCTGCACCAGAGGGTCTCGCTCGCAAGACATCAGATGGGTCTGCTTGCCACTGAAGAGCTGAAGTTCGAAACTCGATCCCGAACCCGCCGCTTCAATGAAGCACACCCAGATGCAGCAGCGCGGCACGCGCTTGCGAAGAGTCGAGTGCTCGATGCGTGCGCCTCGCTCGGCGTGAAGTTTCTGGCCTGTGCGGTTCTTCACGACATCGCTCGCTCGCGCGGACAGGAGGAGCTGGTTACGTGGGGGATGAACGTCGTCATTGGCGGCTTCGATCGTTTTCTCACTTCTGAGGGGGATCACGGAGTCTGTCTCATCGACAACTTTCCTTTTCCACGCGGAGATCGCGTCATACGGGAGAAATTCCAGCGGGGGCTTACGTTCAGGGACCGCGACGATATCGCGCTACCGAGGATTCTCTCGTACGGCTTCACGACAAGCGGCGCCTCTCACGCGAGTGCCGTCACGGATATCGTTCTGGGCGGATTCAGGTTCTGCGTGAATGGAAGGGAAGATCATCCTGCGGTCTGTGACATTTTTCCGAGGATTCACTCGTTGTTATGGTCCAGGCAGTACGGTACCGGCCGGCGAATCCTCGACTATGGACTTCGACTGATGCCAAAAGTTCCCGCCGCCGTGCATCGAGTTGAGTACACTGCTCTACGTGACAAGCTCAACCGTATGGCCTCTCGCATCCAGCTCGGGAACTCATAAGGAGTTTTGTTCGTTGTCGCCCGTGACTTTGAGTGATCGTCTGTATCCCGGAGACCTTCCCCAAGAGGTCATGGCGCAGATCACGTGTCACCTCTTGAACTACCTCGTGGTCCTAATCGGGCTCGAACCGGTTCGCGGTCAAGAGACGGTCGGATCGGGAACGCTCGTGACCTATAAGGGCAAGTTCTACATCCTGACGGCGGATCACGTGTGGCACTCACTCAAGAAATTCGATGAGATCGGACTTACGATCGCGGCGTCCCCGCACAGAACTGCGATTCGTCGTGACGCATTCAACCCGATCTTGGTTGCAGAGCGTGGAGTCATGGAGTGGGGGCCGGACATTATGTTTCTCGGGCTCCCAGAGAACGTTGTCTCGAGTTTCAATGTCCGAAAAAGCTTCTACCCGCTTGATGGGTACTTGCGGGACAAGGCCTCCGGTCCGAGCAATGGTTCCGTCGTGGTTCCCCTCGCTATCGCTACGGGTGTCCCGTGGGAGGAGTGCTTTTACGAGGGTCACCGGCTGCATCTTGCTCCTCAGGCCTGCTTCACGAGAATTGAAGATGAGATCGAGCACGGTGGGTTCGATTATCGGGACGTTGAGGCGAACTACAACGTCAACACCACGCTCCCGAGCACCTTTGGAGGGTTCAGCGGTGGCGGCCTCTGGATCGCGTACCTCGATCAGAATCTCGCGTGGGATGAAAATATGGGCTCTACCGGCTTTCGTGTGGGTTGGCGGCCTGACGTTCTGTTGAGGTCGGTATAGACTTCGGTCCGCTAGCTGGTCCTGGAGGATCGGCGAAGGAGGCGGGCCAATGCGAGACAGCGAGCTGTACGAGAAGATCCTCGGGCTGTTCGAGCCCTGGCATGTCGAGGACGTGACGGTCGACAAGGTTGCTGAGGAGATCGTGATCCGGGTTGGCCTTCGAGGCGCGGTGATCCTCGCGTGTCCCGAGTGCGAGCAGCCGATGCCTGGGTACGACAGTCGGCAACGACGCTGGCGGCACCTGGACACCTGCCAGTACAAGACGATCATCGAAGCCGACGTGCCCCGCGGTGAGTGCGGACGACACGGCGTCCGACAGATCCGGGTTCCGTGGGCTGAGGATCGGTCGCAGTTCACGGCGCTGTTCGAGCGGCTGGTGATCGACTGGGCGAAGGCGGCGTCGCAGACGGCAGTCGCGGAGCAGTTCGGGCTGTCGTGGGACGAGGTTCACGGGATCATGGAGAGGGCGGTGGCTCGTGGTCTGTCGCGGCGGAAGGAGCGCGTGATCGCGTCGATCGGCGTCGACGAGAAGTCGTTCCAGAAGCGGCACGAGTTCGTGACCGTCGTCTGCGACCTGAAGGAGGGGACGGTGCTTCACGTCGGCGACGACCGGAAGAAGGAGACGCTCGACACGTTCTTCAAGGATCTGATGCCGGCGCAGCGGGAGGGGATCGAGAGCGTCGCGATGGACATGTGGGAGCCGTACGTCGAGTCGGTGCGAGAGCATCTTCCCTACGCGACGATCGTGTTCGACAAGTTCCACATCGTTCGTCACCTCAACGAAGCGGTCGACCGGATCCGGCGGCAGGAGCACGCCGCGCTCATGGAGCAGGGCGACGACCGGTTGAAGAGGACCAAGTACTCCTGGCTGAGGAACCCGGCGAACTTCACGCGGAAGGGTTGGAGCAACTTCAAGCAGCTCCGACAGAGCCGGCTCAAGACCGCCAGAGGATGGGCAATCAAGGAGACGATCCTCGACCTTTGGGGCTACATCTATCCCGGAGCCGCCGAGCGGTTCTTCGAGTGCTGGTACCGATGGGCGATGCGCTCCCGGCTCGAACCGATCCGTAAGGTCGCGCGGATGCTCAAGGCCCGACTGCCCAACATCCTCAGCTACCTCACACATCCCATCACCAATGCCGTCACCGAAGGCATCAACTCAAAGATCCAGTGGATCAAGTACACGGCCCGAGGCTTTCGCAACAGACGGAGCTTCCGGATCGCGATCCTGTTCCACTGCGGAGGCCTCGATCTCTACCCACACGGAAGCCGGTAGAGCCAAAATATGAGGCTGGAGGGCGTTCTCCTCTGGGAATCCGCCACGGAAAGTGGAAAGAAGCGGATTCGGGCTCATGGTCCGAAGACTCTTTATTCAGTCGGGCTAGCCGCCCTGGATGCCCGATCTGAGTGAATGTCGCTTCATGCGACCATAAGCGCTTGAAGGAAGGCCTGGACGGTTCGAACGTTATCCCTCTCGGCCAGCCAGATCGAAGTACGCGCTCCGAATTCTCGCTTGACCGGCCGGCGGGGGCGCTGATATTTTCTCCACGGCTCCGGGGCGACCCCGGGCCTCCTCGTCAGAAACTTCTCGGTGCCGCTATCGTCTAGGGGTTAGGACAGGTGGTTCTCAGCCATCAGACCGGGGTTCAATTCCCCGTAGCGGTACCATGCTTCATCGGAAAGCCCTTTGACGAGAATGTCGAAGGGCTTTTCGTATGTCGCCTCGACAGTTGCGCCGTCGATGATGAGTTTCGATACGAGGGTTTTGAGCAAACGAGCCTTTTCCGTGGGTGACTTCGTAACGTACATCGGGAACACCGACTGCGTGAGTTCGAGAACTTGCCGCGCCGTCTCGAAATGTTCGACGGTTCCCTTGCTCATCCGTTCTTCGGCCGCGGCCAGCGAATCAAGCTCCGCTTCAATTTTGCCCCGCAGGCGCTCCAGAACGTCATGATTGGCTCCGCGGTCGAGCAGAGCTTCGTAGACGGCCTCTTGCCTCGTTTCCAGCATCTGGCGCGCATTCCTGACGCGCGCACGCTCCCCCTCCTGCCACGAAACCCTTGTCGCCTGCGCTTCCTTTAGTGCCTCGGCAATTCGTTCGGCGTAGGCCGCGGGAATGGCCACGCGCTCGACGATCGGAAGAAGCAGCTCGTCGAGTCGGTCCTCGCGAATCCACTCGCCGCACTTGGCCCTCGTGCAATGGTAGTAGACGTAATCGCCGCGTCCGTGCCGACCGGCTTGCCGCTCCGCCGTGAACAACCGTCCGCAGCGGCAACGAAGCAATCCTTGAAACGCCCAGACGTGCTTTCGCCGCCGGCCGGGGCGGTGCAGATTCGTCGCTCGCTCGAAAAGGTCGCGGGAGACGATCGGCTCATGTTTTCCCTCGTACTGTTTCCCGCCCCAGATGAAATCCCCTCGGTAAATCGGGTTGACGAGCATCTTCGAGACGTGCGACCGCTGAAGGATTGACCCGCCCCGGTTCCGCAATCCCTCCCGTTTCGTCATCTCCCACACCTGGTCGAGCGTCGCGCCGGCCGCGCGCATTTCAAACATGCGGAGGATGAGCGGCGCTCGATCCGGGTCCGGCGCGATTCCCTTCTCGCGGTTCACATACCCGAGTGGCGCCCACGACGGATAGAGGCCAAGCTCGGCTTTCTTCCGCAGGCCCTTCGAGCATTCCTCGGAGAGATTCTTCGTGTACCGCCGCGCGAGAAGAACGTTCAGGCCATGAACGAACTGATCGTTCGACATCGAGTCGGGCGAGATGACAGTGTTCTCTTTGACGAAGTGAACGACGACTCCCAGGTCGTCGATGGTCACAAAGTCTTTTAGGTTCCGGTAGAGGCGGTCGGTTTTCTCGACGAGGATGATTCTTTCCTTCGTCCGCTTGAGCGCGGCGACCATTTCGTTGAAGCCGACCCTCCCCGTCTTCGACGCCGACTCCGCCTCGACGATTTCGCGGTCGACTCGGATGCCGTGCTTTCGGGCGTAGTCGCGGCACAGGTCGACTTGCGCCGGGATCGAGTATCCCTCGGCGTGCTGCTCTTCGGTCGAAACTCGTGCGTAGATGATGACCATGATCGAACAATCAAATAGAACTCGAGGAGTCGTCTGTCAAGGTCCTCCGCCTCCTCCTCGCTGATGCCCTCGTAGAACCGTCGCCAGAACTCCGCTGCGCCGCAGCCCGCCGCCTCCGGACGCGGCGCGGGTGGCGTCTTCATTCGTCCGATGATCGTGTCGGAGTTCGACGAGTGCCGCCGATCATCGGTCTCGTATGCCCCGCAGCCCGAGCCCAGGGTGAATTAGGACGCTGATGGCCGAGGAAAGCGCCGACCCCCGATGTCTCCAACGAGAGCCTCCAGGGACGGCAAACGTGCGCCGCGCTCCGACCCGTTTCTCTGCTGCCGCCGCAGAACCGCCTCATCCCCGAGGACGCATGCGTGATCGAAGCCGGCGCCAGAGGCGCCGACGCATCGACGACCGCAGGCCGTGGTAGAGAACGGCAACCGCCACCGCGAGAGCAACCGCCACGGCGATCATGTGCCCCAAGGGCCCGACCACCTGGACGGAGAACTCCGCTGCGAGCGGGGTGTCCGAACGCCACAGCACGACGAGGGTCGCGAGCGTCAACACGCCCTTGAATCTCAGCGCGGCGACGATGCGCAGCATGGCCCGAAGGAACTCGACGGTCCCGACGACCAGCAGCACGAGGAGCCAGAGGAGCGGCGTGAGAAGCTGTCGTCTCATGGTTTGTCGAATTAATCACGAGCCAACGCCTCCCCGGCCAAAGTGGGTGAATGTCGATCGCTCAGAATCCGGTATGTATTCGTGTAGCCGGGGTCGAGCGAAACCCAGGGCGTCGAGAAGACCGTCTCGGTCGTCACGGCGCCGAGTTCGGCGAGCCAGATGAACGAGAGCGCACGGGCGGGCTCGAAGCGGAGGCCTGCGCCGACCGAGCGAATGTTTTCGAGGCGCCGGCGGGAGGACGTGAGCACGAGCACGCGCACGGTCGAGAAAGGCGACATGACGCCGAATTCCTGTTCGTATCGCGTGTACCCGCCGCCGACGAGGTAGTTGAGATAGAAGCGAAGCGTCTTCGCGAACCCGTGCTCGTGGTTCGCAACGCTCTCCGTCCCCCGATCGACCTCGACAAAGAAGAGTGCGGTCGAGTCGCAGTGCGCGAGCGCGAACACGCCGTCAGGCGTGTGGCCGACCTTCACCTCCGGCGCGCGAATGTCTGCGGTGACGTCACGAAGGTAGCGGCGCAGGAGACCTCGCTCTGTTTTCTCAACGACGCGATCGTCGAGAAAGCCTCGGAGCGATACGTCCGGGTGCCGGCTGCACGCCAGGGCTACGGCGATGCGGAAGTCGGTCGCCGCAAGTGCGTGCCGGAGGAAGTAGTGGTCCTTCGGCTGCGTGCGCGCACTACCGAGGTCGGCGGCAGAGGCGCCCATCGAGACCGCGACGACCGCGAGGCCTCGCGGCGCGAGGTGCGCGATCCGGTCCGGCACACCTGGCGCGCGGAAGGTTGAGACGTACCCGTCCGCAGCGAGAATCCGAATGCGGCGCCTCGCGGTTTGGGTCGAGGGGAAGAACAGCCGCTCGACCTGCGCCACCGAGAGAAGACGGTACTTATAGAGTGAGAGGAGGAGTTCGGTGTCCCGCACCGTCAGAACGGTCCGTTGGCGGCGTGGTCTCAGGATCGATGCGCGGGCCTTAGAAGACATCGCCCACGCCGAGGTCATCGAGTCCGTGGTGTCGACGCGGCCGCCCAGCCGCGGCAGGATCGACGCCGTATCGTTCACGGGATCGACGAATGGCTTCGTCACGCACGGCCCCGCTCCCGTCCTTCGGTGGCGGATTCGTCCGAATCGTGACGAGCGTCCGGTCGAGGAGGCAGCACGCTTGGTACTTGGGCAGCGACGTGAGGCTCTTGTGGTCGAAGCGGGGATCGGTGCCGGCCAGTTCACGGCCGAGTCGTCGGGCGTCGGTCGCGCCGACGCGGAAGATGACGAGGGAGCCAACGTTGCCCAAGATCTCGCGCATGACGGACTCGGAAATTTGCCCTCCTTGCTGATGCGCGAGGTTGAGCCGGAGCGAGTATTTTCTCGATCGCGAGAGCATCTTCTCGTACGACCTCCCCGCGACGCCGCAGAACGATTGGAACTCGTCGATGTACAAGCTGAACGGGCGGCGAGCGTCCTTCGGAATATCGGCGCGGCTCATGGCCGCCAGCTGAAACTTGCTGGCCACGAGTTGTCCGAGAAGCTGGGCGTTCTGTTCGCCGAGGGCGCCGTCGGAGAGGTTGAACAACAGGATCTTGCCTTGATCCATCGCCCGGCGGACGTTGAGGCTTCCGCCGGGCGAGCAGAGGATCGCGCGCACGACCTTTGGTTGGAGGAACCTGCCGAGCCGGTTTAGGAGCGACAGGTGGGCGTCCTTCGAATACTGCGGATAGGTAACCTTCCAAAAGGTTCGGACCTCTTCGTCGGCAACTTGGCCCGCGGCCCACTTCCTGTACGTGTCGTCCGCGCGATCCAGGAGCCGTGCGACGTCGAGGAGCGTCGTCCCCGGGATCGCCATGAGCGTGGCGAGCGTGAATCGGAGGATCGTCTCCATCCGCGGCGCGCCGGTCCCGCCGTCCTCGGCGATGACGCGGTGGAAGATCGTCAATGTCTCGTCGAGCTTGCGGTCAAAGTCCTCTCCGTCATCGACGTGGAGGGGGTTGAGCGGAATAGGTCGCGCGGTATCGGCAGGGTTGACGTAGATCACGTCGTCGAGCCGGTGCTCCGGGATGAAGGGGAGCAGCTCCTCGGTCAGGAGTTCCTGCTCGGGCGCGATGACGCCGAACCCATCGGGCCCCTCCGCGTCCTGCAGCGCGAGATGGGCGAGTACCGTGCTTTTTCCTTCACCACTTTTTCCAACGCAATACAGGTGTCGGGCGCGCACGGTGTTGGCCAGGACGACGGGCAGGCTAGAGGGCGTGATCGTGTCCCTTTCGACGTAGCCGCGTTCCTCGTGCCGCTCTGCGACGTACGGCCAGGTGCCGGAGCCATTCCCGTCCGTCGCCGGGTACCTGCCGATGATCGGGCCGTCAGTCGCGTCGAAGCGGTCGAGGAGTTCTTCGACGAGGACGTGCGAGGGCTCGGCCTCGGGGCCGAGTAGCCGGTGTGCCTCGTCGAGGGGCAGGAGCCCGGAAGAAACGGTCGAGAGTGCGAGCGCGAAGGAGCGGAGTTGGACGAGCCGAGCGCGTTCCTCCTCGGCCTCGCGTTCCCGGCGTCGCTTCTCGATTCTCCAGAGTACCCAGCGTGCGGCGACGAGCAACATGAGCAAGAGGATCAGGGCGATGATCACGACTGACCGCGCTTTCGACCGAACTTCTCGGCGAGGAGCGGGCAGTAATCGGGGCGCATGCGGCGCTCAAGCTCGAACCGCTCGACGTCGGCATGAAGCGGAGCGTTCTTGATGCGCTCTTGGGCTTCGTATGCCTTGCCCGCGGCAGTGCATGTCGCGGCGTATGACTCATACATCAGTCGCTGCTCATCAAAGACGACGCGTAAGGTCTTCCCAATTTCCCGCGCCTGCGCACGTGCGACAACACTCCCGAGGAGGGCAGGGTCGAGAGCGGCCAGCACGAGCTGCGGCGGGCCGGCGGATAGCGACGGATCAAGCCCTGAAACGGGCTCGCCACGAGACCCGCGAGTCGGGCCGGATTCATAACCAACCAAGAAGTGCCGGTCCCTCGGCATGAGGCGTCCCGCGAGGATGAAACCCGGGACGAGCACGAGCACGGAGACAACGAGAAAGGTCAAGTTGTCGTCGCCCGTGCGCGACGGGTCGAAGAACACAAGGAGCAGCCGTGGCAGACGCGAGCGGACCCGGTCGCGTTCGGCGACGTACCGCGTTCGGTAGCGTCCGGCGAGCTCGACCCGCTCCGACAACTTCACGTCGCCGCGGGGATGCGCGCTGAGCAGCATCGAGTCTGCCGTGGCCCACGTCGCCGACTCGATCTCCTGGTCGGTCCACTGGATCGGGTACGCGGATCGGATGCAGTGCTCGACCGTGCTCTGGAGCATGGCGTAGATCGACAGTGTGAGAACGATGAGTAGCGTCACGATCGTGGCCGTGATGCGAAATGAAGCTGACATTTCCCCCTCCCGATGAGAGACCCATACGAGACGAGGGGGAAGGGCGCGCGCAGGCGGCGAAGGCTTGACTGGCCGAGTGCGTCTGGTACCCTTGAAACTGCAAGGGGCCAATCCAGCGATCTAACGGATCTGAAGACCGTCCAATCCTGGCGCGCGTTCCTTGCCCCGGCCCCGGTCGTTCATGCGACGCGGGGCCTTTTCTCGTCGTCCAAGATGCGGGAGCAAAAGAACGCGTGTGAACGGAGAGACGGCGGGGATCTGGCCTTAGAGGTTTTCTGGGTGACCTGCATGGACGACGCCTCCTCGTCGGCGTGTGAACGCACGCCGCCAGAGGCGCCGCAGAATCACCCTCTCTGCCCGTGTGTCCACAGAACCACGGGCGCCCACTCGTTGGCGAACCTTTTACAGGAACCGGACGGACCGAAAACCACGAGTAGGCGGATCAGATCGGGTACGAGCGACGCGGACTGCTTTCTTTCAGTTCAACGACGACCCGGTCCGGGTGTTTCCTGTTGCAGAGAATGTAGTCTGTCGAGTGCGCCGGCGTCAAGAGCTAGATGCGCAGTTCCCGCGCTGCCGTACAACTACACCAACGGCTCGACCTACCACTCACTACGTTGTAGAGAAGCAGCGCACGCCCGAATTGCCCCTCGACGGTCGTGGCGGAACTGTCACGCGTTGGGTCCAGACTGTAGCGAGCCTGTATCGTCCGAAGACGTCGCCTGTACCAGACCCCGTACAGGCAGGAGGGGCGTATCGCGACGTAACCACATCACTAGGTAGGAGCGTTTGAAGTCCAACTACCTGTGGCTTTCGCCACAGGTGCCATGTTGGCGAGCGTGGCAGCGAAGCTGAACGGGTGGAACTTCGATCTCGCCTGCGGCGTCCCCACAACGACTCTCTGTCGCGCGTGAGAGCGACCCCATGCTCCAAACTCGACGCCGCCGGTCGTGAATGGACCGCCGACGATCAATGCGTCGTCGTAGACGGCAAGGGCGTAGCGGAGGGAATCCCACCCATCGTGAAGTCGCCGGGTCCGCTTATCGAATAACCGTCACCCGCCTCGTCGTCGTCCAGCCGCCCATTTCGAGGCGCAGGACGTAGACGCCGGCGGCGACCGGCCGGCCTTGATCGTCGAGCCCATTCCAGGTCGTCCGGCATGGGGTCGAGTGACACCGAGCGGACACGAGGTCTGCGACTCGCCGACCGGTGACGTCGAACACCTCCAGGTCGACATGATCCTCGCGTGGCACTCCGAAAAGGATCTCGAACCGTCCTCCGACCGAGGGATTCGGGCGGACGGCCAGTTCGAACTCCGCTTCGTCTGGAAGTGCGAACGAAACGGCGGTCGGATCCGGGTAGCCGTACTTGAGGTCTCCTCGTGTCCGGTCGTACCAGCTGATGCGCGGTCTCCCGTACGGATCGAGGACGAGCGAGGCCTCGATACCTACGTCGCCGGTAGTGTCGACGGCTTGGATCATCCATCCTCCGGCGCTCCTCACCGCATACTGCAGATCCTTCTTCACCCGGTCGTAGTAGGCGAGGTGGGCGTTGCCGACAGCGTCGATGGCCAGCGACCGGTGCGATACCACGCCCCCTGCTGCGGCGACAACCTCAACTATCCAGGCACTGCTTGATCGGACCGCGTACTTGAGTGTGCCTGCCGGGTCGTTGAAGACGATGTGCGGGTTCACGGAGGCATCGAGGGCGATGGAACTGTACGTGATGAAGTTCGTGCTGGCTGAATCAACGGTCTCGATCGTCCAGACTCCTCCCAGTCGTCGGGCGTACCGAACGCCGTGAGGTGGGCCGTATTCGTGCACGCTCAGATGGGGATTTCCGCTTGGATCAAGGGTAAGAGAGGGCAACACGTGGCGGGGTCCGATACCGGCGGGATACTCCAGTACCCACGAGCCACTCGCTTCCTTCACCGCGAAGAGGAGCTGTTCCTGCCCGTTGTCGCACGCGATGTGCGGCTGACCGCTCGAGGCCAACGCCAGCGAGGGATTGACGCCTTGGTTCCCCATCGTCTCCATGCTCCAGGAAGGGAACGGAGAGCCGTTCTGTGATGTGTACTTGAGCGGTGCATTCGTGTTCGCGGTGTATGCGATGTGGGACCGGTCGTCCGCGTCTAGGGCGAGGGAGTTGGATCCGAAGAACCACGGACTGTCTACCGGCGCGATGCTCCACGAAACCCCGTCGAAGGCAGCGTGCTTCAGGACGCCGGGGAGGAAGTTTGTGCCATAGGTCACTCTGGGCTGTCCGTCGCTCGTCAGTGCCAATGAACTTGCATTGCCGACGTCACCGGCCGAATCGACCGTGGTGATCAGCCAGCCGGACTGGCCAAAGAGCGAAGTCGGGAAGAGGCAGACGAGGATCGGCAGAGTCACAAGGAGCGAGCGTCGCATGGGGAACCTCCTGCCTGGGGATTGACGGGGAGAGTCTTCCGCAGGGGAGCGAGCGGTGAATCCGCGAAGCTTCGCGTTGTTCAACGAACGACCGCATTAAGCTCCCCTGAGAGCCGGGTCCATCGAGGATTGAGCGCGTAGGGCGGAAAGCCGCGAGAAAGCGACGGCCTCTCGGCAACTGCACCGTGCCCGATCACTGCTCCACGACGACATAATCGATGTGCCAGGCGGGGGCCGTGGAGTCTGCAGCGATGCAGTAGTCCGGCTGCCAAAATCCTAAGTACGCCACTCGGCCGATGAGGGACGTAAGATCGACCTGTTCTGCTTTCCAGTCCGTGTCGTCGGTAAGTGTCGTGAGGACATTCCAGTCGGACGGGGGAGTGTTCGCCGTCGACTGACTGCTGTCGAGCCAGACAACCACAAAGGAAACAGCATTGCCGCCAGAGCAGGCATACGTGCCCCAGCAAGTCGGCGGCGAGACCAGGGCAGCCGTGCGACGCTTGTTCATGAAGCGAAGCGTGGCCGAAGCCACGCTCGTGAAATCAATCGGCTTGTTCGTGAAGAGGGGCGTCGTGCAGAAGCATTTCTTTCCGACGTTCGCCGGTCCCGCGCATCGGGCGCCTCGGTCATCAGTGCCCGACGCCACGATTGACTGGGTCCCGTCCGTCGCATCGGAGGAGTCGAGCGACCAGCCGGCGAACGAGAAGGCCAAGTTGCTGCTCGGAATCCAGAACCAGATCTTGTAGATGAGCTGACGCTCTGGTCCCTCGAACGAGGACGAGAACGGCAACTTGAAAGTCGTGGCGGGCGCCGGAGTCGGATTCGTCGCTTTTTCTTTGCCACATGCGGTCGCGAGTACAAGGAGCAGTGCGGCAAACGACACGAAAACCCGAAACAATCGCGTCATGCCGAGCGGGGTCGATTTTCCTGATCGATTCATGGGTTTCCCTCGGCTGGTTTGGACGGGTCGGGGTGATCTCGAAGATCAGGCCTCACAATCCACGGCGACGCTTCCAGCTTCTCGAACACGGCCGCGCGGTTTTGATCGGTGATCTTCGCGTAGATGCTCGTACTTCGGATGTTCTTGTGGCCGAGATGATCCTGGACGAACTCGAGCGAGACGCCGGCGTCGAGGAGATGCGTCGCGATCGAGTGCCGGAGCGAGTGGCAGCCGACGTGGGAGGGTAGATCCGCCGCGTCGCGGTAGCGAGCGAAGAGATCTTGGATCTGACGCTTTTGTAAAGGACCGTTGCGGCCGGGGAAAAGAGTCTTTACGTCGGAGGCCGTCTCGCTGGGGAGGTAGTCACGAAGTACGTACTCTGCGGATCGAAAAAGCGGACGCTCGGTCCAGACGCCGTTCTTGACGCGCTTGATGACGATGCGGCGCCGCGCGAAGTCGACATCCGACCGTTCAAGGAGAGCGACCTCGGAAACACGGAGGCCGTAGAGGTACGCAAGCGTGAAGAGAGTTCGGTCACGGAGGTCAGCGATCGCGCCGAAGAACGCCGACACATCGGCCTGCGTGAGGTAGCGCGGGAGCCGCTGGGAGGAAGACGGCGTCGTGGGCATAGGGGGGGACTGAAGCGGGGTGGATAGACTGCACGGTTTCGCAGAAGCGTGCGGTCATCTTCGCGTGGCCGGGAAGCGCCAGTAATAGGCGACTTTCGCGCCTCGCGACGAAGCGACTTACGCAAGGAAGGGGCGATCGTGTCCGGCGTCGAGGTTCTTGAACAGCCCGTGTTTCAGAGGGAAATCGTGGTGGAGAAGCGGGGACTGCGTAGTTCTGCGAAAGGGTGCGGAGGAACGCTTGAAGGCTACCGTCTCGGGTTTGGCCTGTCAACTCGAATCACCCGGTTGGCGCCCACCGCGATCTTCAGCGCAACTTCACAAGCTTTCGCGTCACGGTCGCGCCCCCTGCCCGAAGATGCAGGATGTAAACGCCCGGGGCAAATGGCTCCGTTTCACCGTCTGAAACAAGGGTCGTTCGAGCCCATCCTCGACCAAGCGGCCCATCGACGAGACGCCGAATCCTCCGACCGGCGACATCGAAGATGTCGAGCACGACAGGTGCGCCAGCAATCGGGTTGTAGAACGAGATCTCCGACCTCTCTCGGAAGGGATTCGGACTCTGAACAAGGCAGAGATCGTCTGGCGAAACGCTCCGATCTAACGCTAGTAGGCTCACGGGAAGGCCGACTTTCGCAACGAATCCGCTGATGCCCCCATTGTAGGTTCGGTCGAAGGCTCCTGGCCGCGTCGGCAAATCCCGCGAGAGGGTCCAGCCCGCGAGTACCGCCGCGGATCCGGGAACGACGCGCACGGCAACAGGCCGGTCCTCATCCGTGCCGCCGAAGAAGCCGGAGTAGAGGAGACGGCACCCAGACGGGTTGAGCTGGGAGAGGAAACAGTCTCCGAAGGCCTCTAGGCCGTTGAAACTCCCGTCATAGGCGTCCGGGGTAGTGGGGAAGGTGGAGGAGAAAGTTTGGCCCACGACAATGATGTTCCCATCCCCATCCAAAGTGACGTCGAACGCTTGATCGCCCTTCGGACCTCCAAGATACGTGGCGAACTGCAGCCCACTCCCGGCGTCGCTCAGCTCGGCGACGAAGGCATCGCCTCTGAAACCCCCGGCATAGGTCCGATCGAGAGCTCCGGGAGTGGTGGGAAAATTGGGGGAACCCGTGGAGCCCGCCACGAGAACCCCACCGGAACCACGAGCCGCTATACCATTGAGCTGCTCGTCTCCTCGTCCGCCGAGGAAGGTTGAGTAGGCGAGCGTCGCCCCATTCGTAGCGAAGGCAGTGATGAAAGCGTCGAGCGAGTTGTTGAACGTCTCGTCGTATGCGCCAGAGGTCACGGGGAAGTAGGCTGATCTTGTGTCTCCTCCGACAATGACCAGCCCGGAAGAATCGAGAACCACGCACGTTCCACCGTCGAAGGCGTCCCCTCCCAGGAAACTTGAAAAGACTAGCCCGCCACCTGGCGCATTAATCTTCGCGAGAAACGCGTCCGAGCCTCCGTTGAAGGACGTGTCATAGGCACCCGGTGTCACTGGAAAGTCGGGGGACCCAGCGATACCCGCGACGAACGCGTTGCCCGACTCATCAAGGACAACGCCTCTGCCTCCGTCATCTCCAGCTCCGCCCAGAAACGTTGAGGCGAGCAACCGACTTCCTGAGCGGTCGAGCCTCGTGACGAAGGCATCCCAGATGCCGCCACCATAGACAGAATCTGATGCCCCAGGCGTCCAGGGGAAGTCCTGGGACGAGGTGAAGCCAGTAACGACGACGCTTCCATCCTGATCCACGGCGAGTGCCTGCGGAATCTCGTCGTTCGACCCTCCGAGGAGAGTGGAGAAGATGAGCGAGTCGCCGGAGGAATTAAACTTCGAGACGAAGCAGTCGAGGAACAGCGACCCGCCTGAAAGAACACTGTCGAAAGCTCCGGGCGTTGTCGGGAAGTCGCGCGAGTCCGTCGCGCCGGTCACGAAGACGTTCCCTGAATCGTCGAGCACAAGCGCGTAGATCCAGTTGAGCCCGGAGCCGCCCAAAAAAGTGCTCCAATCAAGTCCTGGTTCGAGGAGAAGCGGGCGGGCGGGATCACGACCGCGCGCGTCGAAGACCGCCTCATTCTCCGCTAGGCGGCGGGCCGTGATGGTGCGCTCTGCGAATGTCCCTATTGGCGGATCTCTGTCCGCTCTCGCCACTCCCGTGGCAAGGAAACCGCTGAAGAAGAGCGTCAGGACACACTTCAGCCAAGACATCTGGGTAGCGGCGTGGACGTGAACACTGCAGCGCCTGTGGCACCAAAGGCCGCAGCCTCGGAACGTGCTCGTTTCTCCGTGTGTCCAAGTCGTCACCCGGGTGCAACGGAGAACCACAGGAATCAGAAGGGAGAAATGCAGCAGACGAAGAGCAATTAAAATCTCTCGAACCCTATCGTAGAAGAACGGCCTGGCGGGTTTCGGCCTTGCCCAGGGCTTCCAGCCGGAAGAAGTAGACGCCGGATCCGACCTCACGACCTTGACGATCGCGGCCATCCCACTCAACAGCATGGCGCCCAGGTCCCAGGTCTGATTCGAAAACCCGCACGACGCGCCCGGAACTATCAAACACGCGGAGCGTCGAGTGGCTTGACGAGGAGAGATCGAATGGAATCGTCGTCTGCGGATTGAAGGGATTCGGGGTGTTCGGTAATAGGGTAAGACTGAGAGAGCGCTGTCCCGCATCCGTGCTCGCCAGCGAGGTCGGTATCTCGTGCGAGAAGACGACGTCATCGATCCAGTAGGTGACACCTTCGGTTACGGGTCGGAAGTTGAGGTAGTAGTCTTCAAAAACGGACAATCCTTGAGCGGCAAGCGTATTCGCGAAATACTGGGCCCACTCGGTTCCGACGGAGAGAGTCTGAGAAGTTGTAAACCCGCCCCCTGGCTTTTCGAGTTCCAGTCGGAGCGTAGCGCCCGCCGTCGACGCGCGCGCCCAGAAGATCGCGGAAGGGGTGCTAAACCTATTATCAACAGTCACTCGCTGACTGAGCCCGCCGTACCCCACTGCAACCGTATCATCGATCTGGGCACTCCAAAGACCGGAATGGGCGCCACCAAAGGTGGAGCGCGTGATATTCTTCGAATCGTCGAGAGCCAGTCCACTCCACGCGTCGGGGATCGTGTCGCCATTCACGTCTTCCTCGAAGCTCAGGTTGAAAACAACCGAAGGGCGAATCGCAGTAAGCCGGAGGTTATCGACAAAAACTCGAAAATCCCCAGCGCTCCGCAGACCGTTGTCGTGGTAGCGGATTGAAAAATAATCGAGACCATCCCCCTGCGCTCGCGAGAGATCGACGTAATAGTAGCGCCACTGACCGAGCGGAATTGTCCGCAACGCAGCATCGAGCCGCATTCCATATTGGTCTGTCAAGTATTGGCCGCTGACAGAGAACGTGCCAAGAGTTGAGCCGCCGAACAACTGGCCATCCAGCCCGAAGGGTCCGGAGGTGCTCCCGGGCGGGGAAGCGGCGACGTAGAGCCAGAAGTCTAGACCTGTCGTGCCATCGATACCGAGATCGTTGTCGAAGATCTTGTATTCGGCCGACGCGGACGCGGAGGGGCCGCCCGGCGAGTCATCGTAGCCCTCACACTTCATCATTCGAGCGCCCGCAAGTGATGTAACGCCCGCTTCGGCTTCGCTAACTCTGCAGCGGTCGCTCGAGACGTTGCTTTTGCTTAGGAGACGGTTCTGTCTTGGGAGGGGATCCTCAAGCTCGAAACCGGAAGCGAATTCATTGGGATTGTCCTGAAAGCTGCTTGCAAGCGCCAGCTTGAGTCCGGGGTCGCCGAGAAGTTCCGTCTGGAGAAAAATGTCCCGCGCGTAACCCCGCGCCTCTAGGAGACTCTTCCTGCCACCGATGCAGATCTGCCCCAGCTTTCGCGTGCCCCGCTTGAAGATCTCCTCCTCAAGTTTCTGTCCGAGCCAGAAGTTCTCGTAGGTGCCGGCGACATGGTTCGGCGCGATGCTACCGATCATCCCTTTGCCGGCCGTCAAGAGGAAATCCTCCGCGACGGAGCGCGGCATTGCCGTAGTCGCTGCGACGTCGAGATTGTTCGTGAGGCAGGTCGAGCCGATCAAGAGAGGGTACTTCCCCGTGGCCGTGAGTTCATCCGTCCTAAAAGTCGGGAGACTAGCGGCGTTAAAGTCCAGCAGATGAACAAAGTTGAAATCTCCGATGTTGTTCCCGAACGCATGGGTTAGCAGCGCGCCAGCATTAAGCGTGTCCTTGACAGCAACCTCACTGGCTGCGTAGTCGCAGTCATAGGTCGTGCCATAGATCGTGCGCGTTGTAATCGAACTAGGAAGCGAATAGTCGCGGATGCTGTCGGCAAAGACTTTCTGGAGCGCATTCTCCACATTGCAGCTGGCGTTGCCGACAAAGAAGGCTGAAGTAGTTTTCCACGCTCCGCCCGGGAGTGCCGTTTCGTATTGAACGACCTTGTTAACGTATGCGGAGATGTCGGAGTTCGAGCGCACAGGGATTCGGGCAATGATCAGATCCGGGATTGAATCGTTGCCCGAAACGTCAGTGTACCAGTCATCCCACGCGAAGGTCGTGTCGCCCTGATACACGTTCCGGTGATGGCCCTGCGGCGCCGGGATGAGATTGCCCGCTCCACCCGTCACGTCGGCGTCTCCGACCAGCACAACGAACTGCGGCATGGAGGCCCAGTTCTCATAAGCGTAGGAAAGAAAACCGCGGATGGCAGTTGAGTCAAAGACTCCGGAGCCGAACTGGGCGCCGATGTCCCCGCTCGAAGCAAAGAGAACGGTCAAAGAATCGGCTTCGCGCCGCGCCCGAAGCGGCGTGAGCAGAGCGCTATCAAGCGCCGTCGGAACGTTAACAACGTAGTCTGCCTTGAGCGATGTATCCGTCAGATTCGTGGCCGAGCTGGGCGAGGACAGTAGGAGCGTCGCTCCTCCGATCGCCAGGCTCAGACGCCTGAGCCACGGGAAGGCGGCCGGGAAGAGGCGATCGTCTGTTCGAAGGAATCTGCCAATCACCTGAGGAGAACCATGCGACGAAAGAGCTTCTGGGAGTTCGTCTCCAGCATCGCAAAATAAATACCGCTTGCAACCTCACGACCGTTGTCACTCGTCCCGTCCCACGCAACACTGTGGGGGCCCGCCGGAACGGTCTGAGAGTTGACGAGGATGGCCACTCGGCGACCGCCGGCGTCGTAGATCGAGAGGGTTGCCGGCCCCGCCTGTGGCAACGCAAAATCTATCTGTGTCCGCGGGTTGAACGGATTCGGACGACTCGGCGCCAGAGTCGCCGATGCGGGGGGAATCAGGACGTCGACCGACGCGAGGAGGCGCTCGTCTTCCGAGGGAAATGTTGCCACGAGACGGTATCTCGCAATCGAACCTCTCTCGAGTGCAAGAGTATCTCGAATTGTGGAAGTCCACTCGCCATCCTCGACCAGATTCAGCTCGGCAACATTCTCCCAACCGCGAAAGCCAGCTGCCTCCCGAAGAATCTTCAGCCCGGTCGCGTTGAACGGCCTGGCATTCAGCAGAAGGGTTAGAGTGACGCCGTTCGCGTCCCAGACGCCGGAGAATTCGCCAATGGCCGCAACGGTCGGGACACAGCTCTCGAATCCGAGGAAGTCTCGGACTCCATAGGTATACGCTTGGGCCTCAGCTTCGATGCGAGCATCGTGCGATGACTCATCCACGTCTCGATGGTCTGGATCGAGGAGAAGCTCGTCATTGCGATTACTCATATAGGACGCCTCTCCCAAGACGGCAGGCATAGTCGCGTAGACAAGAACATCGTAATCGTAGCTCAAAACGTTGCGATCGGTGAATCGGAGTGCTGAGAGCATTCGAGTGTGGATGGCATTAGCAAGCAGATGCGCCGCAAACGCATTGCCCCCCTGTTGCTGCGCATAGTAGTAAGTTGACGTGCCCTGGAAGTCGGGGTTGATCAACCTTGTATCGGCGCAGATCCGTGGCACCGTGCCTCCAGCGGAGTTATGATGCACTGAAACGAAATAGTTCGCTCCGCCATCTTCGGCTCTCTGAGGCCGCTCGTCGAGTTTCACGCAAGTCTCGTCGTACCGCGTCATAAAGACATCTGTCTGACCTTGACATTGGAGGAGCTGCCGCGTCTTCTCGGCCACCTTGAGGTTGACCCGAGACTCGAACACGCACTTGAGACCCTGGCTCCCCGGGTCAGCCCCGGTTGGGGTGTTACAGTTTCCGGGCACGGAGCCGTGGCCAGGGTCGAGGCAAACTTTGAAGGCCCGGGCATCGGCCTTGAACATGAGACTCAGGGATACAGTGAGCAGAAGCGAGTGGATTCCGAGAAAACCCCTCGCTGACCGAGTACTGGCTCGGAAGGTAGTCATCATTCAACGCCAACCAGGTCAAGGAGGACGAGCCGCCCACTCGCATCATCGATACAAGCGATTCGGGTCGCATCCGGGGAAAAGTGCGGCCGAAACTCGCGAAGGGAAGCACTGTTTGTGAGTTGTACCGGGTTCAGTCCGTCAGACCTGATGACCACAAGTTCCGACGAGATGAAGAAATGACCGTCATCGACGACCTTGTGGCCGAGAACCCACCTGCTGTCGGCGCTGATGTCGGTCGGCGTCAGCGTAGCGTACGACATCTCGTATTCGGTCTCGCCAGTTGCCGAAAAGACAATGTTGGCCCACGAAGACTGGGGGTAGCCGCGAGCCGCGAGGAAGTGATTCCTTGATGGGAAGGGAAGGCGATGGAGAAGCTCCGTCGGTGGGGAGGACACTTGATCTAGTCCCTGTCCGTCGGGGCGTGAGACGTGAACCGTTGGCACACCGCCGACCTCGGAGGAGATCCATATGGTAGGACGATCATCGATGGTAATAGCAGTCTCCCCAGTAGGTCGATAGTTGGCCAATGACCTTGCCCCGCTTGCGTGGACACCAACCTAAGCACCAGCCGCCTGCCGCTCGAACGCATCTGGGCTGAGACGCCCGATGGTCGAGTGGAGCCGCCGGCAGTTGTAGAACGCTTCGATGTACT
>Ga0247727_10002768_pt1 | contig 39619 bp, 27 predicted proteins | sample WisWelCaveWW1625_FD_202498 | JGI IMG/M metagenome (GOLD analysis project Ga0247727, IMG submission 202498) | Biofilm microbial communities from Wishing Well Cave, Virginia, United States - WW16-25 | ecosystem: Environmental > Aquatic > Deep subsurface > Groundwater > Cave microbial mat | place... | reverse complement strand
CGGGTTGAGTCGTGCCAATAATACCCGGCCCCATCGCGCGCACTCGGCCCAAGCCGCCGTAAGTGCTTTAAACCCGGATACTTACAGAGCCCCTTGACAGGCGTGATTAATCCGACAGGCTCCTAGCTCCCAGCTACTTCTAGTAGCTACTTCTTCGCCGCCTCCATGCGGAGCGAGTCGACGTAGAACTCGAGCTCCGTCCCGCGGTCGGGCTGCATGAAGCCGAACCCGGTGACGCGATCGCGGTCGAGCGTCTTGTTGCCGTTGTCCGACCACTGGAGCTTGAAGTCGGCCACCTTCAACGCCACGCGGGTCCACTGGTCCTTGATGTTGGGGAGATCGACGGTGAACTCCTCATTCGGCGAGCCGTTTCCGAACTCGGCGAGCATCGGGCGCAGCTGGACGACGGCGCCCTTCTTGGCCGCGCGGACCCAGAAGGTGAAGGACTCGGCGCGGGGGTCGAGGCGGACGTCGCTCCAGATCATCGAGTAATCGCCGCGCTGCCGGGTCGACGGGAACCAGAAGCGGCCGCCCGTCGTGCCGTCGTGCGGCTCGGGGACGAGCGTCATCGTCGGCGCGGTCTCGGTGTTCGTCCCCGGGCGCCAGGTCTCGGGCTTCGCCTCGAAATCCTCGCGCCAGAGGATGTGCGCCCCCAGGCCGCCCTCGCGTTCGCAGTCGTCACGCATCTTCTTGATGATCGCCGCGTTGCTCTTCGCGGCGCTCGTCGTCGCGTATTCGCGCGCGATCGACTCGAGCGCCTTGTAGCAGCCTTCCCAGCGCCGCGCGGCGTGCTCCTCGCGGGCCTGCTTCACCAGCGCCGTCGTGGCATCCTCGCGCGACCGGTCGCGCGCCTTGGTGATGGCCTTGTGCAGCCTGTCCGCCTCGGCGCTCAGCGTCTTCTGGTAGGCCGCCGTCATCTTGTACTGCATCTCCCAGCCGCTCACGAGCGCCTCGGCGTCCTCGAACTTCTGCTGGCCGAGGAGCTCGTCGACCTTGCGGCCGAGCGCCTTCCAGGAGGTCTCCGCCTCGCTCTCCATCTCGCGCCGGCGGGCGTTGACGACTTCGTTCGACAGCCGGTCGATCAGCTCGCGGTTCTGGAGGTAGGCCTTGGTCGCCGCGAACTCCTGCGTGATCCGGGTCATGATCAGGGCGACGTCGTCCCACTTCTCGGCGATCGAGGCCGAGCGGGCGGAGGCGATCGTCTTCTGCGCCTCGAGCTCCTTCTTCGCCGTGCGATCGAAGCCGTCGATGGCGGCGAGCTCCTTGCGCCCCGTGGAGGTCCGGAAGTGGTCGCGCTTGAACGCGACGGCGCCCTCGGCGACGAGCTCCCAGCGGCCGGCGTTGACGTTCGAGACGATCGCCTCCACCGACTCCTCGGCCAGGAGTTCGCCCGCGCAGAGGTCGGCGTCGCGGCCGACCTGCTCGGCCGTGACGTCCGGCGTGTAGCGCCCCTCCTTGCGGATGAGCTCGAGCGCCGCGCGGGCTTCGTCCCAGTTTTCGTCCTGCATGAGCCGCTGGGCCTGCTGGTAGCGCTGAACGATGGCGAGCACGGCCGCGGCGATCCGGGTCTCGCACAGCCCGATCTTCTCGCCGACGGCGGCGGCGTGGGTGCGGACGAAGTCGGTGTCGGGGAAGTCGGCGCGGAGCTTCTCGAGCACCGTCTTCGCGTCGCCCCACCGCTCGGCGGCGACGGCTTCCGTCGCCTGCGTGTGGAGGCGCGCGGCCTCCGATTCGCGCGCGGGATCGGTCGACGGCTTCACCGGGGGCGTCGGTCCTTTCGCCGCCGTCTCGGGTGGTTTCGGGACGGGGGCCGGCGGTTCACTGCCGCCCCGGAAAGCGAGGCCGAGCGCGACGAGGGCGACCACGAGGACCGCGCCCGCGGCGATGAGGCCGGTCGGGGTGGTGCGGGGGCGCACGTGATGAGGCCGCTTCAGGTGGCCGTGGGTCGGCTGGCGACGCGCATGGACGGGCGCCGCGCCGGCGTGGAGCTTGTCGAGATCCTCGATCAGCTCCCCGGGCGACTGGTACCGCTCCGAGCGGTCCTTCTCCAGGAGCTTGTGGAGCACGATCGCGAAGCCTTCCGACAGTCCCGGCACGGTCTTGCGCGGGTCGGGCGTCGGGGCGGTCAGGTGCAGCGACATCGTCTCCGCCGCGGTCTTGCCCTCGAAGACGAACCTGCCGGAGGCGAGGAAGTAGAGCGTCGCGCCGAGCGAGTAGAGGTCGGCGCGGATGTCGAGGTCCTTCACACCGGTGACCTGCTCCGGCGACATGTAGTAGGGCGTGCCGACGACGTAGCCCGCCTGCGTGAGCGACTGTGAATCGTTCGTTTGTGATTTCGCGAGGCCGAAGTCGCAGAGCTTCGCGACCCCGTCGGAGGCCATCATGACGTTCTCCGGCTTGACGTCGCGGTGGACCATCTTGTGCCGGTGGACGTAGTCGAGCGCCTCGGCGACCTGGCGGGCGACGTCGATGAGCATCGCCTCGGAGAAGTTGCCCGTCGCCTCATGCATCTCGCGCGTCGTGCGTCCGTCGACGAACTCCATGACGAAGTAGCAGGTGCCGTGGGCCTCGCCGGCATCGTAGGAGCCCATGATGTTCTTGTGATTGAGCTTGGCGGCGGCCTGTGCCTCCTGGAAGAAGCGCGCGACATAGGACGGGTCGCGGGAGAACTGCTCGGAGAGGATCTTGATGGCGACGGTGCGGTGCATCGAGGTCTGCGTCGCCTTGTAGACGGTGCCCATGCCACCGGCGCCGAGGCGGGCGACGAGCCGGTAGCCGGGGATGGGGGAGACGCTGACGCCGATCGCCTTGAGGACCGCGCGGTGGTGCTGGCCGGTGAGGTAGCCCTTTTTCTGGAGGATTTCGCCGATGGTCTCGTCGATGCCCATCGCCGACATCTTCTTCTGGATGTCGAGGGATTCAGCGACCTGCTGCTCCGAGACGAAGCCGAGCTTCACGGCGGTGGCGCCGAAGGAGGTGTCGCGGGAGACAGTCATCTTCTAAGTCCATGACACCAGCGTGATTGCCGGGTCATGCATAAATCCTGCACGAACGCAGGGGAGACACGAGAGGAACACAGAAGAGACGCGCGAACAGCCAGAGTGGCTTGGCTGTGATCCTCCATGGCTCTTCCGTGTCAATCGCTCCTCGCCTTCGCGCGGTCGATCAGGGGCTTGATGCGCTCCTTCGCCCCCGGCTCCATGAGCACGACTTGCTCGAAGTCGGCGAGCGCCGCGTCCCACGACTGCTGTTCCAGCTCGACGCGGCCGCGCAGCTCGTAGCCGGCGCTGCGGTCGCGCATCAGCTGCACGACCCGGTCGGCGTCGGCGTACGCGTCGGCGTTCCGCTTGAGCGCCATGAGCGCCTCGGCGCGCGAGGCGAAGATGAGCGGATCGTCGGGGCCGGCCTGCGCGGCGCGGGTCAGCGGGACGAGCGCCCCCTCGGCGTCGCCGGCCGCCAGGCGCAAGCGCCCCAGGTTGAGAAGGCCGTACGGGCCCGACGGCACGCGCTGCCACGCCGCCTCGGCCTCGGCAGGCCGCATCCTCTGGACGAATCGCGCGAGCGCGCACCAGGCGATCGGATCCTCGGGCGCCGTCCGGGTCGCCGCGATCAGCTCGGCCTCCGCCTCGGTGTCGGGCAGCCGCGCCGCGAGCTGGAGCCGCAGCCCGGCGTCGGTGGGCAGGTGCCGGATGGCGCGCCGGAGATCGTCCTTCCCGCCGCGGAGCCTGAGCGCGTCGGGATCGGTCGAATAGCGCTGGAGGTAGGCTTCGATCGACTGGCGCGCCTCGTCGCTGTGGCCGCGGAGCTCGGCGAGCGCCGCCTCGGCGAAGGCGGCGGAGGCGCTCGATGACGTCGTTCGGGCGAGATCGCCGAAGTCGGCAATCGCCTGCCGTCGCGCGGCCGCGGCCTCGTCGCACTCCGGGAATCCCGTCGGTCGTCCGCCCAGCTCACGGGCGATGAGCGCCTTGCGCAGCCGGAGCCGCGCGCGGAGGTTGAGCGCGTCGGGGTGGCCCTTCTCGCGGGAGAGCGCGGCGGAGCAGCTGTCGATCGCGGCGGTCGTGTCGCCCCGCAGGGCCTGCGTCTCGGCGATCCCGAGGTGCACGGCGACGGAGTCGGGCGCCAGCGAAAGCGCCTCCGTGAAGGCGGCAACGATGGGCGCGCAGGCCTGCCGCACGACGTCGGCGTCGAGGGCGTCGGAAAGGATGCGGCGCGCGAGGTCGTCGAGCAGCGCGCGGGCCTCGAGGAGCTTGGGGGTCGCGCGAACCAGCTGCTGCTGGCGGTCGGCGGCGAGCCGGCGCTCCTTCTCGGCGGCGGCGAGCTTCTCGCGGACCTTGGTGACGAGCAGCGCGACGTCGGCGTCGAGCGGCCGGAGCCGGCGGGCGCTCTCGAGGTGGATGAGCGCGCTGTCGTGCTGGTTCGCGATGTACGCGTCGCGTCCGTTCGCGTAGGCCGTCTCGAACTCCGTGCGGTTGCGGATGAAGAAGCCGAGGAGGATGGTGCCGGTGAGGGCGAGGAGCACGAGCGAGAAGCCGGCGACGGTTCCGGCGGGGTTCTTGCGGAGTCGCTTGACGACGCGGCCGAGGAAGCCGACGGGGCGTGCCTGGATCGCCTCGCCCTCGAGGTATCGGTGCAGGTCGTCGGCGAGCTCGCCGGCCGACTGGTAACGCGAGCGCTTCTCCTTCTCGATCGCCTTGAGGCAGATCGTGACCAGGTCGGGGTGGATCTTCGGGTTGAGGCTGCCGGGGTTGGGCGGGTCTTCGTTGAGGATCTTGTTGAAGATCTCGACCGAGTTCTGGCCGATGTGGGGCGGGCGGCCGGAGAGGATCTCGTAGAGCATGACGCCCATGGCGTAGATGTCGCTCTGGTGGTCGATCTCCTCGCCGCGGACCTGTTCGGGCGACATGTAGTAGGGCGTGCCGAGGAACGAGCCCTCGCGGGTGAGCTTCATCTTGGTGTCCATGAACTTGGCCAGGCCGAAGTCCATGATGTGGGGTTCGTTGTGTTTGTCGACCATCACGTTGCCGGGCTTGAGGTCGCGGTGGACGATGTTGTGCTCGTGGGCGTGCTGGACGCCGCGCGCGACCTTCTCGAGGAGGCCGACGATGTCGCGGACCTTCGGGCGCTGGGCGATCTTGTAGGCGAGGGACTGTCCGTCGATCAGATCCATCGCGATGTAGTGGACGCCCGCTTCTTCGCCGGCGTCGTGGATGCCGACGATGTTGGGGTGCTTCATGCGGGCGGCGGCCTGGGCTTCGACCTTGAAGCGGGTGACCATCTCGGGGCCGGCGAGGTCGGATTCTTTCAGCACCTTGAGGGCGAAGACCTGGTTGAGGTCGCGGTGAAGGGCCTTGTAGACGATGCCCATGCCGCCGCGGCCGATCTCCTCGACGATGACGTAGCGGCCGCACTGTGCGCCGATGTCCTGCTTCTCCTGGAGGGTGAGGCGGGCGATGGTGTCGGGGCGGCCCGGGATCTGGCGGACGCCGGAGCCGGTCTGGACCTGGACGATGGTGCCGCAGCGGCGGCAGATGAACTTGATGCCTTCTTCGAACTCCTCGACGTTGTAGAAGGTGTCGCAGCCGGCGCAGCGCTGGACGCGGCGGCGCTGGAGCTTGAGGACGCCGAGGAACTGGTCGGTGGAGATGAAGCCCTTGCGGAGCATGATCTGTCCTAGCATCGCGGGGGCGCCTTTCTTGGCCAGCGTCTCCTGTTCGGCGAGGCACTCCTGGAGCTTGGTGACCTCGATGTAGCCGCCGTCGAGGCAGAGCTGGCCGAAGAGGCCGCCGCGCTGGGGGGTGGCGTCGATGATCTTGGGGCGGCGCTTCTGGATTTCGAGGATGGCGGCGACCTGCTCGTTGGACATGAAGCCGCGCTCGATCATGAGGAGGCCGAGCTTGGCGGGGGCTCCGGTCGCGGCGCGGTCCTGCTGGACGCGGACGCACTCGTCGATCTGGGCAGGCGTGGCGAAGCCCTCGCGGACGGCGATGGTGCCGAAGAGGAGTTCTTCGGAGCCCTTCATGGATTGAGTAGCCACGCAAGGTAAGTATACAAAATGGGTTAAGCGGACGAGTAAGTGGGTGGTTGGCACGAGAAGGTGACGAAGATGACGAAGGTGGGGGCAGGTGAAGGGAGGAGGTCGAACCAATCCTCATACCGCCCGTTCTACGATGGTGTGGAACCCGCACGCGGCGAGCTATGGTTAGGGACCGCCTTCCTTTGCCTGCTCGCCGCAACCGTGGCGCACGGGCAGGACTCCGATGTGGACCACCTGCTGGATTCGGTAGACCCGGCCGCCGCGCCATCTGATCTGATGCAAGATGCGCTGCTTCGCAGGATGATGTTGCTAGAGGATGGTGGGGTTGCGGTTGCCCGGCGCTATCTGGCCAACGGCAAGACCCGCCTGGGGCGCTTGATGGCCTGCGTTGTCTTGGAAGCGAATCGCGACGTCAGGACCTTCCAAAGATACGTGCAGGATCAAGACAACTTGGTTCGCACCTTTGCGAGCGTGGTCGCCGCGAAGTACCCCATGCCGGACCGCGACGACGCTCCACCTCTGGAACTGTCAATGGATCCTGCCCACGTGGAGAGGCTCGAACCCCTTTTCGCCGGGGTCGCGATGTCGGATGACGAGGAGCGCCAGTGGGTCGTGGGTCTGGCGCGGCGATACTCGACGAGTCCAACGGCGACACAGTATTACGTTCTCGATGCCGTCCTGGATCGCCCCGCGGCGCTTGTGAGCGTAGTCTCCGATATTCTCACCGACCCCCATGCGCCCGCACAGCAACGGGAAACGATAGCCAAGGCGTTCGATCTCATTTGCCGGAGCACGTTCGACGACGTTCCATCGGACAACGAATCACTGAGGAGCGAGTTCTACACGCGTCTCAAGCCGTACCTGGAGAAGGAGGCCGCCTCTTCGTCCGCCGAGGAGCGGTCTTGGGCGATCCAGGCCCAGATGTTCCTGATGGATGCGGGGGAGCTGTGTCGAGCTCTTCCTGCACTCCTGGCAGATCCGAACGAAGAGGTGAAGTGGGGCGCACAGAATCGCTCGGTGGAGGTGCTCCAGTTTCTCTCGTCCTGGGGGAGAAGGACGGAGTTCGACGATCTCGCACCGCGACTTGAAGCCGCCGTAGCCGGCGCTCCCAAGCACTACCGAGAGTGGATTCGTCGCAATCTCGAGGAGTCGCGCCAGCGGCTTGCCGAACGCGAGCGGCTCACGCGCGATGGAGAGGAAGGCAGGTCGTACCTCTGCGTCAATGGCAAGCCTACACGCGTGAGCCAGAAGGAGTACGCGGCCTGTGTCGCTCGATTCGGAACGCCATTCGTTACGGAGGGGCAGCGAGAGTTGGTGCGTGAACGCCTCCCCTCATGCCCTGACAGTGACACGCAGATTGCGCAACGTCAACCGATGCGTCTGAATCCGAAGCCGGTCCACGAAGGTCCGAAGGCTTACAAGCAGCCCGTGCCCATTGTGTGCAGGAGGACGACAACGATCGGCTTGACGGTACTCGGTGCCGTTGGACTTGTTCTCATACTCACGTTTCGCGCCCTTGGGAAACGCGCGTAGCACCGAGTGGGGTACGAAGGAAGCGCCGGAGCGCTCCATCAGCGCGGCGATCCGATCTTCATGACCTTCTTCTCCAGCTTCCGCTCAGCGTCGAGCCCCTTGCGGCCCACCGCGGCGGACCACGCCAAGATCCTGGGCGAGCTGCTTGGGCTTCCTGTGAAGGCTGACAAGTCGGTGGTCGATCGCGAACGCGCCGACGTCCTCTACGAGAACGGCGCATTTTCGTGCGCATTCGGAGCGGCACCGGTCTTCGAAGGCGATGGTATCACGCTCTACTCCTGGGCCGAGGCGAGGCGCATCTGGGGGAAGCGGCTGAAACGGCAGGAGCCCGGTTCGGGTCGGGTGCTATCCGTTGCGCGGCATCGCCGCGCAGCAGCCTGCTATGCCTCTCTACCCCGTTGCGCGGCACCCGCCGCGCAACAAGCCTCTATTTGCTAAACTGCGGAGCTCATGGCGGACGCCTCCAAAGACGACGTATCCAAGGACGCCCTGCTGGTCGTCGTCGCAAAGAACAAGGACGGCCAGCCGACCCTCGGCGGCATCTCGCTGACCAAGAAGCTCGGCCAGGGCGGCATGGGCGCCGTCTACAAGGGCGTCCACCCGCGCCTCGGCGTCGAAGTCGCCGTCAAGGTCCTGCCCTTCCACCTCGCCGGCGCCAACCCGCAGGCGATCCAGTACTTCGAACGCGAGGCGAAAGTCGCCGCAAAACTGAACCACCCGAACCTGGTCCGCATCTTCGACGTCAACGCCGAGAAGGACCCCAACACCGGCACCCAGGTCTACTTCCTCGTCATGGAGTTCGTCGCCGGCCCGACCGCCGGCGGCCTCCTCCGCAAACGGATCAAGGACAACAAGGGCCCGCTCGCCGAAGACGACGCGCTCGACGTCATCCTCGGCGCGACCAGCGGCCTTGCCGCCGCGCACGAGCAGAACATCATCCACCGCGACATCAAGCCCGACAACATCATCATCCCGCTCAGCGAGAAGGGCGAACCGCTGCTGAAAAAGTCCAAGCTGATGGACCTCGGCCTCGCCAAGAGCGTCGACGAGTCGGCATCGATGGGCCTGACGGCGCAGAACGTCGCGATGGGCACGCCTGGCTACATGGCGCCCGAGCAGGCCGAAGACGCGAAGACCGCCGGCCCGCCCGCCGACGTCTTCTCGATGGGCGCGACGCTCTACTCGCTCCTGTCGGGCGCGGCGCCGTTCGGCGGCACGACGATCATGCAGATCCTGCGCAAGACGCAGGGCGAGGCCCACGCCCCGATCAAGTCGGTCAACCCGAACGTGAGCGACGCGACGGCCGCGCTCATCGACCGCTGCCTCGACAAGGATCCCGGCAACCGCTTCAAGGACGCCCACACGCTCGCCGAGGGCCTGCGCATCGTCCGCGACGCCCTCAAGGGCCAGGTGCCGACCGAAAAGACGCTGATGTCCATCAACGCGCTGGCGATGGCGAACTCGGGCGAGCCGACGGCGAAGACCGTGCTCGCGACGAGCAAGGGGACGAAGCCCGCGCCGCCCGCGCCGACGCCGGTGAAGAAGTCGCCCGTCGGCCTCATCCTCGGCTGCCTCGTCCTGCTGCTCGTGCTCGGCGGCGGAGGGATCGGCGCCTACTTCGCCTTCAGGCCCGGGCCGAAGGAGGATCCGGCATTCGCCGAGGCGCTCCAGAGGGGCGCCGACGCCGAGAAGAAGAGCGACTGGCAGGCCGCCATCGACGCCTACGAGAAGGCGCTCAGCTTCAAGAGCGACAGCGACGACGCGAAGAAGGGACTCGAGCGCGCGAAAGACCAGAAGTCGAAGTCGGAGCAGTACGCGACGAAGCTGAAAGAGGCCAGCGGCGCCCTCGCCAGCCAGAACTGGCCCGAAGCCGAGAGGCTCTTCGCCGATCTCCAGAAGACGAACGACACCGACGAGGTCAGGAAGGGGCTCGCCAAGGCGCAGGAGGAGATGAAGAAGCTCACCGGCGCCTACGGCGACGCGATGAGGCGGGCGTCGGAGGCGATGGGCAAGCGCGACTGGGCCGGCGCGGAGAAGGGCTACCAGGAGGCGCTCAAGGTCCAGGCGGGCGACAAGGCGGCGAGCAGCGGCCTTGAGAAGGCGCAGACCGCGAAGGGGCTGGAGCAGGAAGCCCGCGACAAGATGGAGGCGGCGAAGAAAGCGCCGACTCCCGACGACGCGTGGGACCTGCTGCGCTCGGCGATCGACGACCGCGACCCAAATTTTTACGACGCGCGCATCGCCGCCGCGGAGTTCGCGCTGAAGGAGAAGCGCGCGGAGTGGTACGACGACGCGATCAAGGACTGCGAGAAGGCGGCCGAACTCGCGTCCGGGAGTCAGAAAGCAAAGGCGATCGGGCTCGCCACCGACCTGAGGCGTGAGAAGGCGAACGATGCAAAAACCGCAGGGGCGATCGCGACCATCACCAAGGCGATCGAGCGCGAGGACTGGGACGCCGCCGCCCAGGCCGTCGCCGACGCGGAGCGCGCCCATCCGAGGCTCAAGTACGACCGGTACAAGAAGCAGATCGAGACCGGCCGCAAGTGGCAGGCGGAGTACGACGCCGGCAAGGCGGCCGAGGGGCGCGGCGACATCGGCGGCGCGATCGCGGCCTACTCGCGCGCGGAGAAGATCGACTCGAAGCCGAAGTCGCGCGATGCGCTCAAGCGGCTCGAGGGCGAGCGCGAAAAGGCGTTCACGGCCGCGATCGACCGCGCGAAGAAGGCCGGACAAGCCGGTGACGCGGCCGCGTTCGAGAAGGCCATCGCCGACGCGAAGGCGATCAATGCGAACCGGCCGGAGATCACCGACGTCGAGCGCCAGTACAGCCATCTCGCCGCGCTGGGAGCGGCGCAGACGGCGTTCGACAATAAGGACTACGCGACCGCGTCGGCGAAGGCCGACGAGGTCCTCGGCCGCGACTCGAACAACGCGGCGGCGAAGAGCATCCGGACCCGCTCGAAGTACTTCCTCGCGATCGACGCGGCGAGGAAGGCGCTCTCGGCGAACAAGGTCGAGGACGCGGAGAAGGCACTCGCCGAAGCGAAGAGCTGGAATTCGTCGGGCGCGGAGATCGCCGAGCTCGAGAAGCAGATCAACGCCGCCGGCGGCGCCCTTCGCGAGACGCATGCGTCGGCGGAGGGGCCGACGGGCGAGCTCATCCTGTCGAAGGACGGCTCGAAGATCATCGCGGCCGGGACGGGCTACGAGTCGGTGAGCGTCTGGAGCGAGCAGATGGCCAGCGGGACCGTGTCAGGCCGCGCCGGCCAGAAGCGCATGTTCGCGATCTTCGCCGCGACGACCGCCACGGCGTGGGGGCTCTACGGGAACCCCGACGGGAACGACGATTCGTTCGAGATCTCCATCGTCGACATCCAGAGCGGCAAGCGGACCGCGCTCGAGACGACGGTGATGGGCAACAAGATCTCGATGCGCGCGAGCGGGCTGGGGATCTCGCCCGACGGCCAGAACCTGGTCCGGATCCTGAAGAGCTCGAACAGCGTCGACAACACCGACAGCTTCAAACTCGACGTCCTGACGCTCGCGGGCGCGACGGTGAAGGACATCGGGAACTTCAAGGGTCAGTCGCACAAGTTCGTCCGGCCGTCGCCCGACCGCTCGCAGTTCGTGACCGGCGGCGGCTCGTACAAGAACTACAAGGGCGGCAAGCCGGTCGAGGCGTTCGCCGACACGGCGGTCTATTTCTTCACGTGGCCGGGGCTCGGGCAGAAGAGCGTCCAGCTCGGCGAGGACTTCGGCGAAATCACCTGCATGGAGTTCACCCCGGACGGCCGGAAGCTGATGGTCGGCTCGGCGAAGGGCAAGGGCCTGATCGTCGACGCGTCGACCTACAAGATCCATGCGCGGTTCGACTTGGGGACCGGGGCGGTGACCTCGGTGAGCGCGACCGACGGGAAGCACGGAGCGGCCGTCGTCGGCGGCAAGGTCGTGATCGTCGTCGAGGGCAGGGTGAGCGAGGTCGGCGCCACTCTTCCGCGGGCGAACGCGGTCCTCTTCGCGAAGGACGGGAAGGCGCTCTACGTCGGCGGCGACGACAACAAGATCCACCGATACACCGTGAAGTAGCATGGCTGACGAACCCGCCATCTCGGTCGACCAGCTCACGAAGCGATACAAGGAGACCCTCGCCGTCGACCGCATCAGCTTCCAGGTCGGCCGCGGCGAGTTCTTCGGCTTCCTCGGCCAGAACGGCGCGGGCAAGACGACGACGATCAAGATGTTGTGCGGGCTTCTGAAGGCGACCTCGGGGCAGATGCGCGTCGCGGGGCGGGACGTGGTCAACGACCCGCTCGCCGTGAAAGCGCACATCGGCATCCTGCCCGAGACGATCGACACCTTCGACCGGCTGACCGGCTTCGAGCTTCTCAATTTCGCCGGCCTGATGTACGGGCTGCGGGAGGACGAGGTGCGGCGCCGCGCGACGGTGCTGCTCGATCTCGTCGACTTCGATCCGATGGACCGCGAGAAGCTCGTGATCGACTACTCGATGGGAATGCGCAAGAAGGTGGCGCTCGCGTGCGCGCTGATCCACGGGCCGGAGGTGATCTTCCTCGACGAGCCGTTCAACGGGATCGACGCGCTGACGACGGCGGCGATCCAGCGGGTGCTCCAGAGCCTGGTCGCCAAGGGCGTGACGATTTTCTTCACGTCGCACACGCTCGAGGTCGTCGCGAAGCTCTGCACGCGGGTGGCGATCATCGACCGCGGGGCGCTGCGGGCGATGGGAACGGTGCCGGAGCTGGCGAAGCTGGTCGGCGCGGAGGGGGCGAGCCTCACCGAGATTTATGAGAAGACGCTGGGGAAGGTGACGAAGACCGGGGACATTGACTGGGTGAAGGCGGCGGCCGGTCCCACGTCCCACGTCGCCAGTCCCACGACGGTCCCAGGTCCCGCGTCCGACGAACCGAAGACGGAGCCGCCGGCGCTATGAGGCATCTCCGCCTTCTGTTCTGGCTGCGCTGGAAATACATGTGGCGGGCCGCGTGGTCGCGCCGGGCCACGATGGTCGTCGGCTGGATGATGTCGATCCTCATCGCCCTGGTGGCGGCGTTCTTCATCTACGTCCTCCTCAGCAAGGCGCGCGAGGACGAGGTGCCGTCGGACGTCTTCTCGGAGTATCTCGCGCTGGGATTCGCGTTCCTCTACCTCGGCTGGATCTACTTTTCGTCGCTGTCGGACCTCTTCGATCCGCAGAAGCTGGCGGGCTACCCGATCCCGCCGCGGACGATCTTCATCGGCTCGTGCCTGTCGACGGTGATGGGGCAGATGCCGGTCTACGCGGGGGCGATCTGGGTGGCGCTGGCGTTGGGCTGGCCGGCGCCGGCGTGGCCGGTGACGATGATGCGGGCGCTGCTCTTCGTCGTGATGATCGCGCAGCTCGTGATGGTGAGCCGCCTCCTGCGGCTGACGTTCCTCCAGTTCCTCACGAGCCGCCGCTGGCGCGACATCGCGATGATCATGGGGGCCATCATCGGCACGTCGTTTTACCTGCTGTGGAACCTCGTGAGGTCGAACTCGGCCGCGGTGCAGGACGTGCTGCAGCGGGTTTCCGGGGCGGCCGAGAGGCACGCGATCTCGACGTGGCTCTGCTGGATGCCGAGCACGTGGTTCGCGAAGTCGTTCGAAGGGGACGGAATGGTGCCGGCGCTGGCGACGATCGGGGCGATCGTCTCGACGGTCGTGATCTCGTGGCTGGGCGGGAAGGCGGAGGAGACGCTCGCGTTCAGCGAGCCGGTTTTTTCGTACACGCCGAAGAAGCGGAAGCTCGAAGGCGGGCCGCCGCGGTTCCTTCGGGGGCTGACGGGGACGATCGGGCGGCTCTTCGGCGGCGAGATCGCGGCGGTCGCGCGGAAGGAAGCCGTGCTCCTGGCGCGCGATCCCGTCGTGCGGTCGCGGCTGATCATCATCGCCTTCTACTACGTCATCATGCTCTTCCTGCCGGCGATCACCGGCCGCGGCGGGGTGAAGATGCCGGGGAGCATGAGCGGCTTCGTGATCCTCTTCATCGAGATGCAGCTGCTCTTGAACATCTTCGGGACCGACGGGGTGGCGCTGAAGGCGATGGCGGCGATGCCGGTGAAGCGGCTGAAGGTCGTGCTCGGAAAGAACCTCTGCTACGGGCTCTTCTTCCTGCCGGTGAACCTGGTGCTGATCGCGACGTACAACGCCTTCCACGCGCCGGAGGAGCTGCGGGTGCTGCCGGTCGAGCTGGCGGTGCACGCATCGTCGTTCCTGGCGCTGCTGGGCGCGGGGAGCCTGTTTTCGGTCTTTCTGCCGGTGCGGGTGATCACGCCGGGACAGCGGATTCAGCGGACGGAGTCGGACGAAACGTGGCTGACGGGCTGGGCGCGGATGGGGGCGCTGATGGGGCTCGGCGTGCTGATGGCGCCGATCGGCGTCCTGCGGTGGCTCATGCCGCAGCTTCCGGTGGGATGGGTGGGGCACGCGGCGGTCATCGCGGGGGCGCTCGTGTACGGCGTCGCGCTCTACGCGGCGGGCGCATGGCTGGCCGGGAAGGCGCTGGCGGCGAGGGAGGAGAGGCTAATCGGACGCTTCGCGTCCGCTTAGCACGGATAGTGCGGATAGCCCGATAGCCAGACCGGAACCCGACTCGAGCCCGAACCAAACCCGAAGAAATGCACGCCGCGCGGCGTCGTCCTAGAATGAGCATATGAACTGGAGCTACCTGGTCATCGTGATCGTCCCGGGCCTCATGCTCGGCCTGTGGGCGCAGTGGCGGGTGAAGTCGGCGTTCGCGCGGGCGTCGAGGATGCACAGCCGGCGGGGGCTGACCGGCGCGCAGGTCGCGCAGGAGATCCTCGACGGGGCGGGGATCACCGACGTCCGGATCGAGCCGCACCAGGGCGTCCTCTCCGACCACTACCATCCGTCGAAGAAGGCGCTGCGGCTGTCGGAGCCGGTCTACGGCCAGGCGACGCTCGCGGCGGCGGGCGTGGCGGCGCACGAGGTGGGCCATGCACTCCAGCATGCGAAGGGCTACTGGCCGCTGGCGGTGCGGAGCGCGCTCGTGCCGGCGTGCGTCGCGGGCCAGTGGATCGGGCAGATCGCGATGCTGGTGGGCTGCTTTTTCGCGTTCGGCTTCCGGACGCCGTTCGGCCAGTGGATGCTGCTTGCCGCCATCGCGGGCTACGGGCTCGTCTTCCTCTTCACGCTGGTCACGCTGCCGGTCGAGTTCGACGCCTCGGCGCGGGCGGTGCGGATCCTCGGCGACCGTGGGATTCTCGATCCCGACGAGCTTGGCGAGGCGAAGGCGGTGCTCGACGCGGCGGCGTGGACGTACGTGGCGAGCGCGGTGCAGGTGCTGCTGGTGCTGATCTGGCTGCTGATGCAGCTGAATCGGAGAAGATAGTGCGCTGTGCGCGACTTGCGGCGCGCACGACATAGCGGATAGCCGGAGGCGCCTGAAGGGGGCCGCTGTCGGTCCGGCCATGGGACGATCCGCTATCGCGCGAACGCCGGCCGTGCCGGCGATCGCCATGAGCTATCCCCTCTTCCGCCGCGGCAGCCGGATGAATCCCGCCTTCGTGAAGTCGTCGTCGAAGGTCAGCGCCTCGCTGATCCCCAGCTCGCGCATGATCGCGAACGAGGTGCAGTCCGTCATGGAGAGGACGAGGTTCCCGAACTTCTCCATGAGCTTTCGGCCTTCGTTGCGGTGAAGAAGCTCGACCTTGACGAGCTGTGCGAGCCCTGCCTCCTCCAGCGCGGTCCACGCGATCAAAGCCGCACGGAGGGAAGCGGCCTTTCGCAGGTGCGTCACCGTCTCGTCCATGACGAAGTCTGTGGTGATGAAGAGGCGGCCTGCTTCACTCAGTGCCGCGAACGTACCTGTGGCCGCTTCGTGGTAGTGGTCGCGCTTATCGAAGCGAGCGACCCAGGCGGCGGTGTCGACAAAGACCAGCCTACTCGCCATAGATGATTTCGTCGTCCGGCTTGAGGCGCGTCGGTTTCCGGCGATGGGTCAGCAGGCCTTCGATGCGGCGATTGGCGGCCCGCCAGCGCGCCCTGACGCGGGCTTCGTCGTTGCGAAGTTCGTAATGCCAGCCCTGCGTCGTCCGGACCGTGACTAGGTCCGCACCTTCGCGCGCCAGCTCACGGCGGAGCTGCGTGATGACTCGAATGACGGTCGCGCGGGAGACGCCGACCGCCGCCGCCAGGCTGGAGGCGTTGTGGTGCTGTCCGCCCGCAATCCGCAGATAGATCTTGGTCTGGAGATTGTCTGCGTCCGGGTGCCGGGCGTGATCGCGGCGTGGGGCGGCTGGCATGTCCTATAAGTAGCTCATTCTGAGCCACTTGGCAAGGGAGGCGGAGAAGAGGCGGAGAAGATAGCGCGCTGTTCGCGCCTTGCGGCGCGCACGAGATAGGGGATAGCCAGAGAGACCGAAACTTGGTCACAGCCTGTCTGGCTATCCGCTATCCGCGAACGCCGGCCGCGCCGGCGGTCGCAACAACCTATCCGCCCTATCGTTCCGTCACTTCGATCGCTTGCGGCTTCGCGTCATTCCGGTTCTCCGGCGCGTAATACTCGTGGCACGAGCTCGACGGCGTCTTCGCCACGATCGGGAACCTCGGCCTCAGCCCGTAGCTCAGCTGGATCACGTCGTCCTTCTTCACCGCGCCGAAATAGAGCGTGATCTGCCGCCCCGTCACGGCGTACTTGTCGATCACCTTCTGCGCCACCAGCTGCCGCAGACCCTCCTCGACCACCACGAAGCCGGGCGGCACGCCGAGATCGGCGATGACCATGAACGTCCCCGGCCCGGTGTAGCGCAGTTGTACGTTCGCCGTCAAGAGCTCGTCTTTCGCCAGCTTCGTCTTGTCGTACGCCACCTGGATGTCGAGCGGCTGCTTCTCCTCCTTCACGGCGACCTGGTCCCACGGCACGTAGTACCGCCCGCAGACCTGCGCCGACGCCCGCGCGTCCTTCGGCAGCTCGACCTCGACGATGTTCTCGCCCGCCTGGAGGAACTTCGTGATGTCGGCCTGCTGCACCACGTCGTAGTTCGCCTTCGAGATCGGCGTGAAGGCCTTCTCGACGACCTTGCCGTTGACGCGGAGCACGACGGGAATCTCGCCCTGCACTTTCGCGCTCTTCTCCGACTCGAGGAGCGCCTTGATCGCGAGCACCGTCGACTGCGTCGACTTCCATCCGCCTTTCGGGTCCTTGGCGCGGACGAGCGCCGTCAGCCCCTTGTCGGCGAGCGTGAATTTGCCGCCGCGCATGCAGGCGAGCGTCGCCAAAGCCGTCGTCTCGATCGACGCGACGTCCCCGGTGCCGTAGCAGGCGCTCTGCGCTTTCGTCGACCATTTCGCGGCGTCGCCCTCGACGACGGCGGTCGCCTCGAGCTTCTCGAGCGCTTCCTTGGCGCGCGGCGACTTCGCCAGCGTCAGCGCGTTCGCGATCAGCGCGAGCACGTACGGATCGGTCGCCTTCTCGAGGTTCTTTTCGAGGTACGCGATCGACGCGCCGTTCGGCTGCTTCGCCTCGTGGAGCGCCCACGAGACGTACGCCGTCAGCGGCAGTGAGTCGCTGCCGACCTGGCTCCACGTGTGCATCGGCATGTCGAGCTTCCACGAGCCGTCGGCCTGCTGCCGGCTCTCGAGCACGCGCACCGCGCGGGTGATGACGGCGGGATCGACGGCGTAGACCTTCGCCATGTCGCTGAACTCGAGGATGCCGTAGGCGGTGAGGATCGTCTTCGCCGGAGGGCGGCCGTACCAGTCGAAGCCGCCCTCGGGCCTCGTCTCGAACGTCAGGAGCCGCTGGTAGCCGGTGTTGATCGCGTGCTCCAGCTTCATCTGCCACTCGGGGGTCAACTGACCCGTCTGCCTCAGGTAGCCCATCACGAGCACGTTCGGATAGGTCACCGAGGAGGTCTGCTCGAATCAGCCGTACGGCAGCTGGACCAGCCGTTCGAGGCCGGTGACGACCTCGCTGAAGGTCGACGGGTAGAGCTTCACCCATGCCGCGCTCGCGCCGTCGATGGCGTTGGCGGGCACGGTGACCGTGAAAGCCCGGCGGCCGAGGACGCGGTCGCTGGCGGAGAGTGGAATCTCCTTTCCGTCCGGCAGAACTTCGACGGTGCGTCGCACCGCGTCCTCGACCGATCCGATGGCTTTCACCGTGATCTCGCGCGTGCCGAACGCGGCGGCGCGCATCTTGAAGTAGACCGCCTTGACGTCGTTGGCGGCGATCGTGAGCTCTTTCTTCGCGTCGTCGCGCAGCTCGAAGCCGGGCGCCTCCATCTCGAGCCGGACCGTCTGCGCTTCGCCTCGGTAGTTGTGGACGGCGACCGGGATGTGGACGACGTCGCCTTGCGTGAGCGCTAGCGGCAGGTCGACATCGACGTAGAAGTCCTGGAAGACGCGGAGGTCGGCGGTCGTCGCGCCCATGCGGCCGGAGCGCGAGATCGCGCTGGCGTTGAACTTGTAGGTCGTGATCGAGTCGGAGTAGGGGAGAGTCAGGCTCGCCTTGCCGTCCTGGCCGGTGACGAGCTCCGCCTTCCAGTAGAGCGTCTCGGGGAAGAACTGGCGAATGCGCGGGCCCGAGCCGCCGGCCGGGGAGCCATCGGGCGCGCCCTTGCTGCCCGGCATCTGGGCACCGCCGGCGGCTGTCATGCGGTCGGCAGCGGCGTACTTCGACGCCGTGGCGCCGATCATGACGAGCACGCCGATCACCGTCAGCCCGGCGAACCACGCGAAGCCGCAGGTGACCGCCGGGGCGACGCCGTGGCGGTGACGGACCGCGCTGATGCTCCAGCCGATGAGGCCGAGGAACGCGAGGCCAAGCACGATCGTGACCGAGATTCCCGCGATGTTCGCGAGCCACCGGTTGAACCGCAGCGCGCGCTCGCGGAAGTACTCCGCCTTGCCGGCAAACGTGACCGCTTCGAGCACCTCAGCGCCCGGCGGCTGGGTCGTGGTGAGCGCGACTTCGGTCATGCGGGAGTCGAAGAGATTCCCCGGCATCTTGAGCTGGTAGCGCGGACGGAGCAGCTCCTCCTCGATGGCAAGATAGACGCGCTCGAGGCCGGGCCGCGACTCGTTCAGCATGAAGACCGCCTTGTCCACGGCGCTCAGCGTGAACGCGACGTCGATCGGCTTGCCGTCGTTGTCGGTGACTTCGATCATGACGGGGATCTCTTCGCCGGGCCGGAACTCGGCCTTCGCGGGCGTGATCTTGATCTTCAGCCCCTGGGGCGGCTCGACGAGGATCAGCCGCGTGTCGCGCTCCAGGCTTCCGTCGGCGAGGATGCGGTAGGCGCGGACCTGGACGGTGCCGATCGCCTCGGGCGGCAGCTCGGTCGCGAGCTCGGCGCGGTTCTGCTTCACCTCGAGCGCCTTGGTCAGGATCGTGTGGCCCTGGCGGACGATGTCGATGTAGATCGTGCCGGTCGCGAACGAGCAGACGGTCTCGAGCTGGAGGCTGCGGCCGCCGCGCAGCACCGGCTCGGCGATGTGCAGCGCGAAAGCGCGCTGGTCGCGCGCCAGGCCGCGCGGATCGAACGTTGTCTTGAGGAACGAGCCGTCGCGAGCGTGGACGTCGATGTCGTACGCGTGGGCGAGGCTCGGGATGCGGATGAGCGCGACGCCGGAGTCGTCGGTCTCGAACGTCCCGTGAGGCGCGATCAGCGTCGCCTTGACCGCCGTCCCGTCGGGCTTGGAGACGACGACGAACGCGCGGTTCTCGATGCCCTCGACGAGCGAGCCGTCGGGGATCGTGAGCACCTTGAGATGCTCGGCGGAGACGGCGACCATCACGGCCTTCGTCTCGGTGTGATCGGCGCCGTTGGTGACGGCCGCCTCGATCCGCAGCGACGCCTCGCCCTGCTGGGTGCCGAAGAGCTCGCGCGGCGTGTTGGCCATGAAGCTCGTCTTGCCCTCGGCGTTGGTCTCGCCGGTGACGCGGAACTTCTCGACGAACTTGTTGACCTCCCACGCGGAGCCGGTGAAGACGACGGTGCCCTTCACGGGCTGGCCGGCCATGGTTTTCACGAACAGGCTGCCGTAGATCGGCTCGTTCGGCCGGTAGTAGCCGCGGTTGAGGTCGAGAACGATGTCGAACTGCGGGAGGACGTAGTGGGCGACTTCGAACGTGCGCTCGGTCTCGACGTCGCCGAGCTTCGCCTTGAGCGAGTAGCGGCCGAGGATGACTTCGTCGGCGAGCTGGAAGTCGACGCCGACGATTCCGAAGTCGGAGGTCGCCTTCGCCTGGCGGAAGACCTTGTTGCCGCCGGGATCGGTGATGAGGACGCTCATCTCCTCGCCGTTGACCGGCTTCATCGTGAAGGCGTTCACGGCCTTGATGGCGACATGGACGATGTGGGTCGGCTGGTAGATCGGCTTGTCGATCGAGACGTAGAGGCGGCGGGGGCGGACGATCGAGAGGCGGCGCGTGATGCGGTCCTGCCCCGCGGAGGAGGCGACGTGGATGTCGAGCGAGATCTCGGTCGAACCGGCCGGCGGCTCGACGTCCACCACGGCGTCGCCGTGCACGTCGGTGGCGACTTCGAGGATCTTCGAAAGGGTTCCGCCGCTCTTCAGGTGGGCGGTGACCTTGGCGCCGGCGATCGGCTGGAGGGACTTGCCGTCGCGGACATGGACGCGGTAGGGGCCGCGGACGCCTTCGATGGCGGTGCCGCCGGTGAGGACGACTTCCTGCGGGTGGGCAGTGTCGGTGTTGACGACGACGGCGATTGCCGTGAAGGCGATGAGGACGAGGGCCGCGATGGAGGCGAAGACGAGGAGGCTGCGGCGGAGGGCGGAGGGCTTGCGGCCGGCGGTGAGGGCGGCGGCGGCGAAGCGATGGGCGGAGCCCTCGTCGAGCGGCGGGGCCATCTTCTGGGCGGCCTGGGCGAGGAGGCCGTCGGCCGCCTGGAGTTTCGTGCGGTAGTCGCGGCAGGGGGCGCACTCCTTGAGGTGGTTGAGGAGGTCGTCGTCCTCGCGCGACTCCCCGTCGAGGAGCAGGGAGAGCCGCCGGCGGATGTCATCGCACGTCATGGGCCACACCTTTCGATGATCATGTTCCGCACGCGGTGGAGTTTTTCGCCGACGGCGCCGACGGTCATGTTGAGCGCCTCGGCGATCTGCTGGTACGTGAGCTTTTCGATGTATCGCATGAGAATGATCTCGCGGTAGTCCTGGCGGAGGCCCTCGAGGACTTTCATGACGGCGTCGAGCATGTCGGCCTTGTCATCGTTCTCCTCGACCACGGGCTGTGCCACGTCGATCTCCGACTCCTCGATCGAGACGAACTTGCGCTTGTGGGCGCGCAGCCAGTCGATCGCGGCGTTGCGGGTGAGCGAGTAGAGCCAGGTCTTGACGTAGCCCTTGTCGCGGAGCCCGTCGATGCCGCGGTAAGCACGGATGAACGCCTCTTGCGTGACGTCATCTGCGGCGTGGTCCTCCTTGACGTACTGCTTCGCAATGGCGAACACCATCCGCTGGTGTTCGCGGACGAAGGCTTCGAACGCTGGGGAGTCCATTGGGTCCCGTTAGTGTGGCGGGAGAGGAGGGGGAGAGCTTAGAAAAAAGTGGAATCGCAAGCCAACGGTAAGAGAGGTGTTACTGCGGCTCCGCCGGCTTGACGTCCACGGGCCGCCCCACGCGCACCAGCTTCCGCGCGTGCTTCGCGACCTCGCCGAGGTCGATCTCGTACGACTCTCAGCGCCCGTGGACTTCGATCTTCCGCTTCGATGCGGCGAAGAGATCGAGCTGCGCGGCGCTGCGCGGATCGTCGAAGAGCGCCAGGGCCGAGATCGTCTGGAGCGGCTTCTCCGGCCGCATCTCGCGGAGCAGGATGTTGATCGCGTCGGGGCCGATCGCGCCGAGTTCGCGGTAGGCGTCGACGGAAAGGAGCTCCTCGCGGCTCGTGAAGCGCGTCCATTCGCGCAGCTTCGGGATCACGGCCAGCGTGCGCCGCTCCACGTCGGCGAGCCTCAGGACCGGGCTCCTGGCGATCATGGCGGGCGGGACCTTGTCGAGCGACTTGATGAGGATCGCGGCCGCGCGGGCGCGCACCTCCGCGTCGCCGTGGGACAGGGCCGCCTCGAGCGCGGGGAACGCCGCGGCGCCCATGGCCTCGAGCTGTTCGGTGGCGTCGCCGCGGGATTCGATCGAATCGCTGCCGAGCCTGGAGACGAGCTCGGCGGGCTCGCCGCCGGAGAGGGCCAGAAGGAGGATCGTCGTCAGCATCGTCTTCTCTCAATCAGGACGCAGCCGGGCCGCCGAGGTTCATGAGTATGGGACGATTGGCGGGCGGCGGCTGCCATCGAAAACGGCCCGATCTGTGATCTGGACCGCACTCATCGATCTCGAACGTGCTCAAGTCATTCTCGCGCGGTCCCTTTAGTCGTCCGGATGCGAATCCAGGATTTTTTTCACGCGCTCCCGCGGCGTCTTCACCATCTCCTCGACCGTCGGAGTGACCCGCACCGCGTCCGCGTAGTCCTGGAGCGCGGCACGGAGTTCCTTGCCGCCCCCGGCGCCCTGCCGGACCCTCCAGACGCCGATGGTCTGCCAGGCGTTTCCACGGAAGGCGACGACCTCGCCGTTGGTCCGGCGCAGGAGCATGGCGTGGGAGAAGTCCTCGATGGCCTGCCGGCAGAGGCCGGTCGGATCGTCGCCGTGCTCCGCGAGCCAGCACGCGAGATTCAGGCGCGAGATGGCCCGGTTGCGCCTCAGCTCGAACCGGTTGGGGTCGATCTCGATCGCCTCGTCGAACGCTTCCGCCGCCGCCCCGTAGTGCGCCGACGGATCGCTCCCGTTCTCGGCCTCCCAGGCGGCCCAATGGAGGTTCGCGTTTCCGCGCCACAGCAGGCTTTCAGCCGCCGCCGGCTCCCGCCGATCCGCCTCGTCGAAGCAGCGGAGCGCCGCCGCATAGTGGCTGCCGGGATCGCCCCGGCTCGCCGTGTACATCGCCCAGGTCGTCTCCATCTGGCCCCACCGAAACCACAGCATCGCGAACCGGGCGTCGAGCTTCGCCGCCTCCGCGAACGCGCGCGCTGCCGCCTCGTAGGACGCCTCGGGATTCACGCCTCGCTGCGATTCGGCTTGGGCGCCCTCGCAGAGCGCGGACCCGAGGTAGAACCATGATTCGCTCCGGCCCGGATGGCGGTGGATCGCTTCTTCGTAGTCCCGGATGGCCTCGTGGAGCCTCGGCCTCGGGTCGCCCCCGAGGCCCGAGTCGTACGCCGCCCAGTTGAGGTTGACGTTGCCTCTCCACTCCCACGCCTGCGAGTTGTCCGGGTTGCGTTTCACCGACTCGTCGAGGTCGCGAATGGCCGCCTCGTACTCCGCACGCGGGTCGCCCCGGCGCCTCCAGATTCTCACGCCCAGGTTCGCGTGCACGCCGCCGCGCCGCTTCCAGAGGTCGTCGTCCCTGGGATCAATCGCGAGCGCGGCGGTGTAGCCGTCGATCGACTTCCGATAGAGGGCCGACGGGTCCTCACGCCGTGATTCGACGGCGAGTCCGTAGGACATGGTCGCCGAGGCGAGCAGCACGAGCGGCCGCACCGTCCCCTGCGAGCGGCGTGCGACCTCCTCGCAGTCGTCGATCGCCGCCTTGAACGCCGCTTCGCACGGCCGCGTCGCGCGCTGGAGGACGAGCGCGTGCATGAGCCGCGCCTCCGCCCTCGATTCGACGAACGGGAGGTAGCCGCGATCGCCCTCCATCGCCGTCGTGCAGACGGCGGCCGATTCCTCGAAGCGCTCGCAATCGTACTCGAGCTGCGCCAGCGCCTGGTGGGCCTCGTCCAGCGCGGGCGCGATCCGGATCGCTTCCGCCAGTCCGCGCCGGGCCTCGTCGAAGCGCCCCGCCGTCCACGCCTCCAGGGCCCGCGCACAGGCAAGCTCGCCTGCGTCGAGCGCCGACGGCCCATGGAGGAGCGCATGAAGGTCCGCATCGATGAGCCGCTTCATGGAGGCCGCGGACTCGTCGCCTTTCACGACATCGGAAACCGATGGAGGGCGCACGACGCTGCCGTCGCGCGACATCCGCATGCCCTCCTCGCGCCATGCCTCCGCCACCGCGTCGATGGAGCGCCGCCGGTAGTCGCGCGCAACGAGGATGATGCGCTCGTAGAGCGCTCCGGCGCAGTCGGGCTGAAGCCGCAGCGCCTCCTCCTGCTCCCGCCGCGCATCGCCGTCCCGCATCTGCGCGCGGTAAAGGCGGCCAAGAAGGTAGTGCGGCTCCGGGAGCCCGGGCAACTCCTTCGTCACCCGGCGGCAGACTTCCTCGAGCTTCTCCGCGTACCTCTGCATTCCGGCGACGTCGCCGCTGCGCCGTAGGTCGAGCGCGGCGCTCAGGCAGGTCGACGCCGTCGAGCGCATTTCGCGCAGCAGCGTCTCTTTCGCCTGGGCGACCGTCGCCGCGCGGACGCGCAGGCGGAGCCAGACGGCGCCGGCGACGAGCGCAACGACGGCGAGCGCCACCAGTCCCGTCGCGAAGGCCGTTCGCCACTTCGTGACCGCCTTTTGCGCGCGATAGATCAGGCTCGGCCGGTGGGCGCGGACCGGTTCGCCCCGAAGAAAGCGGTCGAGCTCGTCGGCAAGCTCTGCTGCCGACGCGTAGCGCCGCTCCCGCTCCTTCTCGAGGCACTTCAGGATGATGGTCTCGAGGTCGGGCTCGACGCCGCGCATCGCGGGCGGCGCCTCCTCCTGGAGCTTGCGGAGGGTCTCGTAGACGTTCGGCGCGGCAAAGGGCACATTCCCCGTCGCGAGTTCGTAGAGCGTCGCGCCGAGCGAGTAGACGTCCGTGCGCCCATCGAGCGACTCGCCCCGCGACTGCTCCGGCGACATGTAGTTCGGCGTGCCGATGACGCGGCCGTGCGTCGAGAGACCCTTCTCCCCGACGACCCGGGCGAGCCCGAAGTCCATCACGTACAGCCGACCGCCTGCCCCTGCGTCGCGCAAGGGCGGAGCGGAGCCGGAGGCCGCCGTCTGGCGACGCGCGGGCAGCTCCACCATCAGGTTGTCGGGCTTGAGGTCGCGGTGCAGGATGCCGTTGTCGTGTGCATACGAGACGGCGCGCGCGGCGTCGCGCACGAAGGTTGCGACGGAACGGCTGTCGAACCGCATCCCGCGAAGCGTCCGGCCGTCGATGAACTGCATGGCGATGTAATGGCGCGCCTGGTCCTCGCCGACCTCGTAGACCGCGGCGATGTTCGCATGCGCGAGCTTCGCAGACGTCTGCGCCTCGCGTTTGAAGCGCGCGATCTCCTCGGCATCGCCGCCCCTGAGGAACTTCAGCGCCACCCAGCGCGCGAGATTGGTGTCCCACGCCTTCCAGACCTCGCCGCCGCCGCCGCTTCCCAGCCGGACCGTTCGGACGAACTTCCCGAACCGCGCGCTGAGATCGGCCGAGGCGGCTTCGGGCGGAGCGGAGGAGCCCGCGGTCGCGGCGCGATCCCCAAGCGGGATGCGCCCCGCGGGCGACGGTGAAGCGAGGGGCGGCGGATCGGTCATTGGCGCTCGGTGCCGTCGAGTATAGCACCGCGCCCCGCGCGGGTCGGCGGACCCCCTCGCCCCGGGCAGGATTCTACTCCGCCAAGGGCGGCGCCCGCGATTCGCGAGCCGATCCCACCGCGACGGCACGTCCTACTGGGATAGGTTCTTGGGACAAAATCAGTCACCCGGCCAGAGAGGGGCCGGCCACGCATGTGATCATGGAGACTCCGATCGACGCAACTGATTCCGCTACTCCCACTCCGAATGATCTGAAGACCGCTATCATCGTGAACGAGACCGACATTAAGAAGATCAAGCAGAAGATCGCCAAGCCCAAGAAGAAGTAGGTGAGTGCTTGCGCCCGATGTCACGCTGGAGCCTGTCCGCGCTTGCCGTTGTGCTTGGCCTCGGCTTCGGCGCAACCCTGTGGCGATTGTCCGTTGCGCCGCGGAAAGCGTGTTGCCAAGGGGGCGCGGACGCCGCGGACGCAGAGGCGCATTCCCAGGCCCCTGTGACCTTTAATCGCGAAGGTTCCACGGCACGTTCTGCCAAGCCCGAGGGGCCGAGTCGACTCGAGGCGACTCTCAAGCGCTATGAACCCATGATTGCTGCCGCATGCGACCGGGATCGCCCTTGGCTCGAGCGATATCACGCGGCATGCAACGCCCTTAACGAATCAAGCGGTGTAAGCCAAGTAGAACGAGATCGGGTGGCGGAAGCCCTCTTCGATGGTGCCATCGACATGCAAGGAGCAATCCTTGGCCTTTTTTGTCATGTGGAGAATCCCAGATTCGTGGAGCGCGCGAGGGTGCTTGCTACGAACCGCGACTTGGAAGGCTTGAGCGCAGCGCTCTATTTGTATGCGCAGGACCGGGAGTCCTTCGAGAGGCTCTCGCTTAACACCATTACATGGTGCTTTTGGAACGCCGACGGGTCAGTGAAGACCAAGGCCTACCAGATGCTCGGCTACGTCCACGTACTCGGCCCGGATCTTGAACGAGGTGTTGCCGCTTACGTTGCCTCATCTCATCGGAACCCCGAGAGCTCCTGGGATGCGTTGCCTGGGGACTGCGACGCGAAGATACGCATCCTCAGCGATGTGATCGACCGCTCCCCCGACGCGACCCTGACCGCATGGTGCATCGACCAACTGCGAAACCAACTCGCGATGGACCCGGACGATGTAACGAAGCACGTTGGCATCGCCGCTTTGAGACGGCTCACGTACTGCAATCATCGGGACCTGCAAGAACGCGCATCACAGGTACTACAGCAGTTGGACTCAAGGCGCGAAAAATAACAGCCAAGGCTGCATCAGGCCCGTGATGGTCCCGAGGCCGTGGAGCGCGTGACGCACGTTCCCGGGACGGCGAAAGCGGCTGACCCGGAATGAAAACCCGCAGCGATTCGCGAGGAGAAGGGAGAAGACCCTGGCGGAACGGGCGACAGCGTCTTCTTCGCCTTTGTTCCCTTCGCTCCCTTCGTTCCCTCTCCCTTTCTGCGGGGTATGCTTGCATGACCCGGCATGAACGTTCACGAGACGGTCGGCAAGTTCCGGATCGAGTCCAAGCTCGGCGCCGGCGGGATGGGCGAGGTCTGGAAGGCGTGGGACACGGCGATCCGGCGCTGGGTGGCGCTCAAGTTCCTGAAGGACCCGCGTGACGCGCCGCGGTTCCGCCGCGAGGCGCAGCTGGCGGCGCGGCTCGACCACCCCAACATCGCCGCGGTCTACGAGGTCGGCGACCACGGCGGCGCCCCCTTCATCGCGATGCAGTACGTCGACGGCACGACCCTCTCGCCCGGGATGAACCGGCGCGAATCGGTGGCGGCGATCCGCGACGCCGCTCGCGCCGTCGCCGCCGCGCATGCCCAGGGCATCGTCCATCGCGACCTCAAGCCGTCGAACCTGATGAAGGACGCCGCCGGACGGCTCTACGTGATGGACTTCGGGCTCGCGCGCTCGACCGAGATCGCGTCGGGGCTGACGCAGACCGGCATCATGGTCGGCACGCCCGCGTACATGAGCCCCGAGCAGGCGCGAGGCGAGCCGGCCGATGCGCGCTCGGACCTCTTCGGCCTCGGCGCGACGCTCTACGAACTCGTGACCGGCCGCCTGCCGTTCGACGGGGCCGATCTGCTGTCGGTGGTGATGCGCGTGATCAACGACGACCCGACGCCCCCGCGTGCGATCAACGCCGCCATCAGCCAGGATCTCGAGACGGTCATCCTCGCCTGCCTGGAGAAGGAGCCGTCCCGGAGATACGCGAGCGCGGCCGACCTCGCGGACGACCTGGATCGCGTGATCGCCGGCGAGCCGGTGGCCGCGCGCCGATCCGGAGCGCTTGCCCGGGTCGCGCGGAAGCTGAGCCGGCGAAAGGCCGTGCTGGCAACGACCCTGGCGGCGGTCGTCACCGTGGTCGGGATCTCCGCGTGGCTCGCGGTCGCTCTCGGCCGGGGCCGCACGGAGACCGCATCGGCGGAGCAGAACCTGGTGGGCCAGATGAGGACCACGTCCGACGCGTGCCTGCATGCGGCGCTCGACCGGCGCCGCACGGGCGATCTCGACGGCATGCGCAAGGCGTCGGAGCAGGTGATCGTGGCGTGCGGTCGGGTGAAGACGGCGCTCCCGGCGCTGGCGGAGCCGTACCACCGGGTGGGCCGCATCCTCCGGGCGCAGATGCGGATGGACGAGGCGCTGGCGGAGCAGAACGCCGCGATCATCAAGGACTCCGGCCATGCCGCGGCGCGCTACGAACGCATCATTCTCAATCACGCCCGCCTCCGGGCGCGCGTGCGTGAGGCGGCCGAAGCCTGGTGGGTCCGGGCGTCACGCCGCTGGGCGGACGAGGGTGGGCAGTCGACGCTCGTGCGGAAGCTGCCGTCGAAACGCAACCTCGCCGACACCGACGCGGAGGCGGGCCGGCTGATGGCGGCGCTGAAGGAGGACCTCGACGCCATCGCGGTCGGCGCGCTCGGCCCGGGCGAGACGCTCCTGCTCGACGCTCTCCGGTGCTGGCTGATGCGCGACGCCGAGGCGGCGGTGGCACGGCTGCGCGAATCGTTGAATGCGGACGCTGGGCTCGAGGAGTCGTACGAGATGCTCGCCTGGCTCGCGCTGGAGAAGGCAGACTTCGCCGAGGTCGACCGCCTGCTGACGGAGGCGATCGATCGCGATCGCGGCTATCTCGATCACGTCGAGGCGCGCGCGAACGCTCGCGGCGAATGGGGGCGCACGCTGCGGGCGCACGGCCGCGAGAGCCGGCCGACGTTCGAGTCGGCGCTGGCCGACTACGACGACGTTTTCCGCCGTGACCCGTCGCGGCTGCGCGCCGCCTTCGACGCCGTCGGCATCCGAATCGAGCTGGCGATCGCGAACCATGCGGCCGGGGCCGATGCCGTACCGCTCCTGCGCGGCGCCGTGGAGGCCTGCGACCGTCTGCTGGCGGCGCGGCCGGGATGGGGCGACGCCGTCTTCCGCCGCGGTGTTGCGCGCGTCGATTGGGCGTTGCAGCCGCGGCTTTCGGCGGAGGAGGAGCAGGCCCTGCTCCGCGACGCCATCGAGGATCTTCGGCGGGCGCTGGAGCTGCTGCCCGACCGCGACGAAGTCTGGGGCGCCTACGGCGCCGCGATGATCAACCGGGGCTTTGCGCGTGGCGAACGCGGCGAGGACCCGCTTCCCGATTTCGACGCGGCGATCGCGGCGCTGACGAAGGCGATGGATCTCCATCCGGGGGACGTCGGAACCGTGCGCGACCGCGCGAACGCCTACTTGAACCTCGCCGAGTACAACGGCAGGCACGGGCGGGATCCGTCCGACGCCTACCGGTTGGGGCTGGCCGATTTCGACCGGGCGTTGAAGCTCGCTCCGTTGGACGCGGCGACGCTGGTCCGCCGCGGGAGCCTGGTGATGAACCGGGCCGGCTACCGGCAGGGATCGGGCGAGGAGGTGGCCGACCTCTTCAAGGCCGCGATCGCCGATTTCGACGCGGCGATGAAGGCGAGCCCGTCGTGGGATGAGCCGTGGCTCGGCCGTGCGCGCTGCCTGGAGAACTGGGCGGGGGTTCTGAGGCGCTCAGGCGGGAACCCGACCTCCACGTTCGAAGCCGCCGTCGCCGACTACGCGGAAGCGATCCGTCGGAACCCGGAGCGGCCGGAGGGATGGCAGGGGCGCGGCGTGACCAACGGCGACTGGGCGCTCTACGTCGCGGAGGTCGGCGGCAATCCGGAGCCGAAGTTCGAGGAGGCCGACCGCAGCCTCGGGAAGGCCATCGAACTTCGTCCGCACGCCTACAACTCGTACGTCGATCGCGGCGGCATGCGCGTGAACTGGGGCGGCCATCTGCACAGGCGCGGGGGCGACGGTGAGCCGAAGCTCGCCACGGCCATCGAGGATCTCGACCGCGCCGTGAAGCTCAACCCGGGAGCGGCGGTCGCGCGCGAATTCCGCGGGAACGCCCACTACATCCTCGCCCAGGTCCTGAGCCGGAAGAAGGGGAAGGTCGCGCCCGAAATCCGCGCGGCCGCGGCCGACTACGAGGAGGCGATCCGGATCGACCCGGCGCTGAAGGCGAGACTCGAGCCGCTGCTCCGCAATCTGCGCACCTACCTGAAGAACCATCCTGATGAGTAGGTCTACCCAGGGCATGGGCCTCTCATGAGTTTGCCCCGCAGCACTTCTTGTATTTCTTGCCCGATCCGCACGGGCAGGGATCGTTGCGGCCGATGGGGGCGGGCGCCCGCCGCGGCGGCATTCTCAGTCCCGAGGGACCGACGCGCTTCCGGTACTCGTCCGCCATCGCCATCACCATGAGGCCGAGATGGGCGCCGTCGGCGAGTCGTCCCGCTCCCTGGAGCCACTCGAGCAGCGCCGCGATGGCTTCGGGCGCCGCAAGGCGCGCTTCCATCGGCAGCGCGAGGCCGGGAAGATAGTCGAGAAGGACCGGGGTGAGGTCGGTGTCGGTGATGTCCCCCGGCATGCCGCCTCGAAGTTCGCACGCCCTTTTCAGGAACTCGGTGAGCAGGTCGGGGGCGTGCTCCTTTTCCGCCAGCCGGCCGAACGCGGGCGTCTCCACGAAGTCGGAGACCCAGGCCGCGATGGTGTCCACGATGAAGGGATCGAGCATGACGGCAGTTTAAGAGAGTTTAGGAGACGGACGGTGTTCGGGTCACCGAAAGGCCGGCCGATCATGACGCGGCCGCGGGACCGGCTCTGACCCTGTTTCATCGCCGTAGGCGGGAGTCCCGCCGCACAGTTTTCCAACGGCACGGAAGATGCCGGCGCGTACCATCTCTAACGGCCCAGGTCCTGATCACGGAGGGTTCATGCACCGTCTCGCGCTGCTCGTCCTCGTCGGCTTCGCGCCGTTTGCCGTCGCACAGGAAACGACCAAGACCGCCACGACCGTGCGGTACGACGTCGACTGCACCCGCGCCCTCGAAGGCACGGTCAGGGTCACGATGAAAATCGACGGCAACACGCAGAAGGCGCTCTCGCTCTCGATCCCGGTCTGGGCGCCGGGGTCGTATCGCATCCAGAACTTCCAGAAGAACATCACCGAGGTCACGGCGGCGAAGGGGAAGGTCGAACCCGTCGACGACAAGACCTGGAAAATCGCGCCGGCGGCCGAGTCGGTGACCGTCACCTACAGCGTCAAGGTTTCGAAGGGCAACATCGGCGACACGTGGTACGACTGCATCGGACCGGCAACGTTCCTCTACGTCGTCGGCAGGAAGGACGCCGCCTGCTCGGTCGCGTTCCAGACCCCCAAGGACTGGAAGGTCTCCAACGGCCTCGAGCTGAAGGACGGCGTCTACTCGGCCTGCGACTACGACACCTTCATCGACCAGCCGAGCATGCTCGGCTATTTCGAGCTGCTGGAGTTCAAGGAGGGCGGCGCGCAGTTCCAGATCGCCGCGTGCGCTCCGGTCCGCGACGCGAACGACTTCGGCATCGCCTTCAAGGACGGGCTGACGGTCAACGACATGACCGCCGGCGGCCCGGCGGAGAAGGCGGGCCTCAAGAAGGGCGACGTCATCACGAAGGCGAACGGCGTCGATGTCGCGAGCGTGAAGGACCTCGGCAAGCAGGGATGGACGCTCTTCGTGGAGCAGAAGCTCGACGTCGAGCTCAAGCGCGGAGACACGATCGAGAAGGCGACGCTCGTCCTGCCGCCGCGCGTCGACGGGGCGAAACTCGCCGAGGTGCACCAGAAGCTCGTGCGGGCCCCGATCAAGATGTTCGGCGGCAGGGCGCCGTTCGACCGCTACGTCTTCCTCATCTACTTCAAGACCCAGATGGGCGGCGGCGGGCTGGAGCATCTCTTCTCGTGCCACATCGAGTTCCCGCTGCAGGCGGTGCGCTCCAACCCAAGCTCGATCGACAGCCTGGAGTCGCACGAGTTCTTCCACGCGTGGAACGTGAAGCGGATCCGGCCGTTCGAGCTCGGGCCGTTCGACTACTCGCAGAAGGTGCCGTCGAAGCACCTCTGGCTCTGCGAAGGCGTGACGAGCTACTACGGCGACCTGGGGCTGGCGCGCGTGAAACTCTGGGACGAGTCGCGCTACTTCCTGCACCTCTCCCGGGTGATCGACTCCGTCCGGGCGAACCCCGAGCGGCTGAAGCGGCCGATCGAGGACTTCTGCGAGTCGGCGCAGTGGGGCGACAAGCCGCCGACTTCCTACTACTACGATTTCGGCGAAGTCCTCGGGCTGCTGCTCGACCTCCGGATCCGCGCGCTGACGAAGAACGAGAAGTCGATGGACGACGTGATGCGCCATCTCTACAAGACCTACGTCGAAGGTCCGGCGAAGGAAGGGAAGGGCTGGATCGGCGTCGGCTTCCCGCGCGACGGCATCCTCAAGGCGATCAACGAGGTGTCCGGGAGCGACTTCAAGGGCTTCTACGAGAAGTACATCAGCGGGGCGGAGGAGCTGCCGTACGAGGAGGTCTTCAAGGCGGCGGGGCTCGATTTCTCGGCGGCGACGAAGGTGAACGAGCTGGCCGTCTCGATCGGGCGCCAGCGCAAGGTGGACCGGGTGCCGGCGGGAAGCGACGCCGAGAAGGCGGGATTCAAGGTGGGCGACGTCGTGACGGCGCTCGGCGGCGAGAAGGTCGACGCGGCCAACTACCGCGACGTGCTCTCGAAGCTGGAGCCCGGGAAGGAAGTGAAGGTGACGGTCGACCGCGGAGGCGAGTCGGTCGAGCTCAAGTCGAAGGTGTCGACGCGCGAGCGTCCGGGCGTGTCGCTGAAGCGGTCGGAGAAGGCGACCGACGCGCAGAAGAAGTTGGTCGACTCGTGGCTGGGAAGGGACGAATACTAGCCAGGACCTTTATGAAGCGCTCTCTTGTTGTTCTCCTTTTCTCTTCATCCTTCGTTCTTTCCTTCTCTCTTCCGACGTCCGTCTTCTCACGGTTTTCCCAGGAGACGGCGCAGCAGAAGGGTCTCTTCACCATCAAGGCGGGACTGACGGTCGCGAAGAAGGCGGCGAACTCGTGGGATTCCGGCGCGTTCTACACCGGCTCGTCGTTCACTCCCGCGAGCGAGACGATGTTCAAGACCGGCAAGCGGCTGGCGTGGGAGTTCGGGTTCGCGACGAGGTCGAAGTGCCCCGCCGGGCGGTACCGCGTCATGCATGTCATCGTCTCGGCCGACGATCGCGACATCAAGCTCGCGAAGAAGCTCGTCGACGGGTACGCCGTCACGGTAGGCGGCGAGGCCGACCGCGACCCGCCGCTGCCGGCGATGGTGGACGAGGACTTCATGGACGCGGAGCGCGTGCTGCGCGCGGGCGAGAAGTACGGCGGCGAGAAACTCCTCGACTTCAAGCAGCTCGACATCGCCTCGCTCGGCGGCGGCACGGTATGGATCCTTCGCATCCAGGACTACCGCGTCGTCCTCAACGCGCGGACGGGCGCGTTCATCTACAAGGGCAAGAACGACGGCGCGCCGGAGTCGCTCGAGCACTTCTCGAAGAAGCTCGGCCTGAAGGAGACGGAGGAGCTGCTCCGCAAGGAAGTCCAGAAGTGGGGCAAGGAGAAGCCGGGCGAGATCCAGATCACCTCGATCGAGGCGAGGGCGCTTTCGGCCGAGGGCTTCGCCAAGACCGGCCAGTTCGACTGGTCGGTGTGGGAGTTCGTCGTGCCGAAGCCGGAGGTGGTCTGGTTCCGGGTCGAGGTGGCCAACGGACGGGTGCTCTGGCCGACGGCGCGGATCACGTCGCTGGACGACCAGAAGCGGTTCGAGAACGTGGTCGAGCTCAAGCCGCCCGACGGCGAGAAGCTCCGGAAGGCGATCGAGCCGAACGAGAAGCTGAAGGCGTGGCTCGAGGCGGGGAAGGGCACCGTGAAGCTCCGCGTCGTCGACGCCCAGCAGGTGGCGATGACGTTCATGCCGGCGGACACCAAGCGCGACGAATTGGTGCTGCGGTATGAGCCGGAGACAGGCAAGGTGGAGTAGCTGGTAGCGGAGAGCAGCCGCACGCCTCCGGCGCGCACTTTCTTAGGGAGGCGTTCGCAATCCGTTGCTCACCCGCGGTGTCGGACATACCATTCGCACCACCTACCCCGGAGGACCCATGCGATTTCTTTTCGCCCTGCTCCTCGTCCTGCCAATCGCCTCGCCCCTGTCCTCCGTAGCGCCACCATCGGGCGCGAAGGAGGAGCCGGCGCGCGCTGATGTAGTCGTCATCAAGGGCGCCACCATCATGACGGCGACGAAAGGCGTCATCGAAAACGGCATCGTCGTCATCAAGGACGGCAAGATCGCCGCCGTCGGCAAGGACGTCGACATTCCGGCCGGCGCCACGGTGATCGGCGCGACCGGCAAGTTCCTCACGCCGGGCATCATCGACACCCACTCCCACATGGGGGTTTACGCGTGGCCGGGGGTGAAGGCGAACTCCGACGGCAACGAGGCCGTGCATCCGATCATGTCGAACGTGCGCGCGGAGGACGGCGTCAACCTCGAGGACCCCGCGTTCAAGCGCGCGCTCGCCGGTGGCGTGACGACCATCCAGATCCTGCCCGGCAGCGCCAACATGGTCGGCGGCGAGAGCTTCGTCTGCAAACTCCGGCTCGGCTCGCTCGAGTCGATGCGATTCGAAGGCGCGCCGCGCGGCCTCAAGATGGCGTCGGGCGAGAACCCCAAGCGCGTCTACGGCGGGCGAGGCCAGCTGCCGTCGACCCGCATGGGCAACTTCGCCGTCCTCCGCGAGTACTTCGAAAAGGCCCGCGAATACCGCGACAAGTGGAAGAAGTACGACGAGAAAAAGGCCAAGGGCGAGGAGGCCACGCCGCCCGACAAGGACCTGAAGCTCGAGACCCTCAAGGACGTCATGGACGGCAAGGTCCTCGTCCACATCCACTGCTACCGCATGGACGAGATGGCGACGCTGATCCAGATCGCGAAGGACTTCGGATGGAAGATCGCGTCGTTCCAGCACGCGCTCGAAGCCTACAAGGTCGCGGACCTCCTCGCGAAGGAGGACATCGCCATCGCGACGTGGGCCGACTGGTGGGGCTTCAAGATGGAGGCGTGGGACGGCATCCCGTGGAACGCGTCGATGTGCGCGAAGGCGGGCGTGCGGACGTCGATCCACTCCGACAGCTCCGACGGCGTCCAGCGGCTCTACACGGAAGTGGCGAAGTGCATCCGCTACGGGCTGAGCGAAGAAGACGCGCTCAAGGCGATCACGTACATCCCCGCGACGATGCTCGGCGTCGACAAGCGCACCGGCTCGATCGAGGTCGGGAAGGACGCCGACCTCGCGCTCTTCTCGAAGCACCCGTTCGACGTGACGACGCTCGTTGAGAAGACGTGGATCGACGGCAAGCTCGTCTTCGATCGAAAGGTGAACAAGGATTATTTCGGAGGCGTGCGATGAGATACGTCGCGCTCCTGATGCTGATCGCCTGCGCCAGCACGCCGGTCCAGGACGGCAAGGGCGTCATCGCCATCGTCGGCGGCCTCGTCAAGCCGATGAACGGGCCCGACATCCCCGGCGGCACGGTCCTCATCAAGGACGGGAGGATCCTCGAGGTCGGGAAGGACCTCGCCATTCCCCAGGGCGCCACCGTCGTCGACGCCAAGGGGAAGATCGTCATGCCGGGCATGATCGACTCGAACACGAACGTCGGGCTCAACGAAATCGAGATGGTGACCGCGACGCGCGACGAGGACGAGGGGACCGACGTCGTCACGCCGCAGGTCTGGGTCGGCGACGCCTACATGCCGGCCAGCGAGGTGATCCCGGTGACGCGGATGAACGGGATCACGAGCGTTCTCGTCGCGCCGGGCGAGAACAACGTCATCGGCGGGATCTCGATGCTCGCGGAGCTCGACGGGCGGCTGACGAGCGAGCTGACGGTGAAGGCGAGGGTCGGGATGCACCTCAGCCTGGGCGAGCCGCCGAAGGAGAAGTGGGGCGACAAGAACGTCGTCCAGACGCGGATGGGCATCGTCGCGAAGGTGCGCGAGGTGCTGACGAAGGCGCAGGAGTACGCACGCAAGCTCGAGGAGTACGAGAAGAAGAAGGACGACCCGAAGGCGGAGAAGCCGGGGTACGACGCGAAGATGCTCGCCCTGGTGCCGGTCGTGCGCGGAGAGATGCCGGTCATCGTGAGGGCGCACAAGGTCGACGACATCCGGACGGCGCTGCGGCTCGCCGACGAGTTCAAGCTCAAGATCATCCTGTCGCATGGCACGGAGGCGTGGAAGATCGCCGACGAGCTGGCGAAGCGGAAGATCCCGGTGCTGGTCGGTCCGATCAACCAGCAGCCGTCCGAGATCGAGACGGGCGGGGCGACCTACGAGAACGCCGACATCCTCTTCCGCGCCGGGGTGAAGATCGCGATCCAGACGGGCGACACCCACAACGTCCGCAACCTTCCGTTCATGGCGGGGCTTGCGTGCGCGTACGGCTTGCCGGAGGAGGAGGCGCTCAAGGCGATGACGGTGAACCCGGCGGAGATCTTCGGGGTCGCCGACCAGGTCGGGGTGCTGGCGAAGGGGGCGAGGGCCGACGTGGTCATCGTCGACGGATCGCCCATCCAGCCGCGGTCGAAGGTCGTAGCGGTCTACATCCGAGGCCGTCAAATTGACCTGTCAAGCCGCCAAAAAGAGCTGATGGAGAAGTGGGGGAAGAAGTAGGGTGGGACCTGCGTTATGGCGGAGGATTTGCTAAATAGATCGAGCAAAGCGTCGGGTCAATCGTCTTAAAGGGTAGGTATGGACGCTGGTGATCGCCGGGGCTTGGACGAGGCAAAGCGGCTCCTCGGCAACGGGAAGCTGCGGGAGGCCTTTTCCAGGCTGTTGCACCTCACCGAGAAGTACCCCGAAGAGGTCGAGGTCCGCGAGGGCATGGCGCTGGCGCTCGTGATGCAGGGGGCGACCCACGCGGAAGCGGGCGAATTCGACCGGGCGACGCAGGAATTCGAGCGGTCGATCCGCTACAGCGACACTCCCGAGGCGCATGTCAATCTCGGCCGGATCCACCAAATGCTGGGCGAGTTCGATGATGCCTTCCAGGAGTACTCCCGGGCGCTCGACCTGAACGACGACCTGGCCGTGGCCCATGAGGCCCTCGGTCAGTACTTCTTGGAGGTCAAGGACTTCGATCAGGCGGCCAGTGCGTTCGGGCGGGCGATTGCCAAGGGCGGCGTCAATCGGTCGGTCTATTCCGGGCTGTGGGAAGCCTACATGGGGCTTGGGCGCACCGACCAGGCGCACGATGCCATCATGGAGGCGGTGAGCCGCTGGCCGAAGGATGACGGGATGCTCGGGATGGCGGCGCTTTCCTGGGCGGTGGCAAAGAACGATCACGATCAGGCGGCGGAGTACTGGAAGAAGGCGATCGAGATCAACCCGAAGAACCTCCCGGCGCTTTTCAACCTGGCAGGCCTGGCGGCGCTTCGCGGCGATCGGCCGGAAGCGCTCTCGTACATCAAGCGGTGCTGCCAGATCGACCAGGAGCAGACCCTGGCGATGTGGAAGGAAGACGCCCGGCAGCCGAAGCGGAAGTTCGGCGGGCTCGGGGGCGACGAGGACTTCCTGGACCTGCTCGGCCTCCTGTAGCTACTCCCGCAGCACCGTTCCCCCACAGCCATAGACGGAGCATTTCCCTGCATAGACCCAGCAGGGGCGGTGATGGGGCGTTGCGCATCTCGCGCAGGCCGTTGACGGGGAGGCCGCCTCGCGACAGACGGGACACAGGCCGGCGCCCAGGTGCAGCCGTCCAGGAACGCTCGATTGCCGCAGCGCGGCGAGCAGCGCCACGCACTCGGCCACGAAGCGATCCTCTTCCTGCCCTCGCGGCTCGCCGCAGGCGCGGACCCTGAGCACCATGCCGTCGGATTCGACGCGGAGCATTCCCTCGTGGATGTGATCGAGCCGCGCAAGGATGCCCTGGGACGTGGGATCGGGCACGAACCCTTCAAAGCTGCCATCATTGGCGGTCACGTGACAAGGCGTCATGGGGGCGGGATCGGAGCGGTATTCAACGAGTCGGACGACGTCGCCGCGCTTCAGGCGCCGTCGGCTCCAGATGCGGAGCTGGCCACCCTCGACCCGCCGGATGGTTTCGCCGAACTCCCGCGCGGGGGCGGTCAAGCAGGGTTGGGCCCGCGGGGTGGAGTTGTGGGGTTTGTCGAGTCCCCAGGAGACCCAGCCGAGCCCCTCGAGAAGCAGGTAGATCAGGTAGAGCATCCTGTTGGTGGGACTCGCGGGATGGGAGGCGCATTACCCCAAGTCCCTGGCGCCAAGCCATTACCCTTCCCGTTTTTCCTCCGAACCTTCCCGCGGTTCACCGGTTAGAGCCCCTTCAGAGGAGACTGCTTACGCTGTATCTACAGAAACTTCAGCGACACGAAGGAGCCGAGACGTTGCTCACAAAGTCGATGTTTGCCATTGACCCGTGGACGAATCCCGCGAAGAGCGTTGCGGGGCGCAATGGCGACGCGGGTCCGGAGAACCAGGGCCAGCTCGGGGAGGTGCGAGCGAGGTAGACCCGAGCGGCGATCAGGAAAGCCCTGGGACTTCGGTGACGAGGTTCCAGGGCTTTTCTGTTTTGAACGGGCGAATCATGAAGCGGACACACACGTGGCGCAGGAAGCGGATCGACCGGTACGCCCGGCCGGAGTTCCGTTCCTTCGCGCGGATGGCGGCCCGGTGGGTTCTCGAGATGGAGCCTGCGCCGGGCCGAAGGAACCCGCGGCGGGTGACGGGACGGCTCGACGAACACGAGTGACTTCGTAATTCACTTCGTACTTCGAACTTCATACTTCGAACTTTTCTTCAGGAGGTGCGTGCACGGAAGGACGACAAAGCGACAACGGTCTCTCCCCTAGCGGCTCGGGATCCCGACGGTGAATCCCCCCCAACACACCCGGCTTCTGCCGCCGGCGGCGGGCGAGAACGGAGAGACCGGACCACCCGCAAGCCGGTGCGACCCCTGGTCGCGCCGTTGCAAAACGGAGGCATTGAGGTTGGATGCATCCTCCCCAAACCTCCCCAGACCCCTGCTTCGCGCCAGAAGTGGCGCTTCGCAGGGCAAGCCGGCGGGAACCCGAGCCCAGAAATTGAGAGAGAGAAAGAGGGAGAGAGGGAAAGAGAGAGAAAGAGGGGACGAACGTGGACGTCAGTCCGGGCGCCGAAGGTCGCGCGGACTTTTAGTTCTCTAGGGTCGGGGCGACACCTGTTCCTGTCGCCTACCATTGTCGCCCCGACCCACCTTCCTGGATGAAGGGAACGAAGGTGCTACCTTCCCATCGCGGGAGGCTAGGCGCAGGCGCCTGGACGGTCTCATAAGCCGTCAAGCTCCGTGCAACTCGGAGTCCCGCAATGCTAGAGTCTGCGCCATGGAGCCGACCTTCACCGACGGCGCGAAGCGGGCGTTGCTGCACGCCCAGGATGAAGCGCGCGCGCTCGGCTGCGAAGGCACTGGCACCGAACACGTCTTGATGGGGCTGGTGCGAACCGGCGGGATCGACGCGGAGCTCCAGCGGCGGGGAGTCGACGCCGACCGGGTCTACGGCGCCTGCCTCGCCCTCTTTACCCAACCCCGGCCTCCCAAGCGCACCGGCGCCGCCCCGTTCTCACCGAAGGTCCTCCACGTCTTCAAGATGGCGGGAGAGGGTGCGGGGCCGGCGGAGCTCTTCGCCGCCCTGATGAAGGCCCCGGAAGGCGGCGCGTTCAAGGCGATGGCGTCCTTGGGGTCTTCACAATAGAGCCGGCGTTCCTTTACTACTAAGCGGACCGGACGAAGTCCTTTTGGACTTCCCCGGTCCGGCTACCCCGAGGGAGCCAGCGTCCGCGTCCTCAGCGGACGCGGCGAGTCGAGGGGTATCGAGGCAACCCTTCGACTCGGCGACACCGCTCTCCTCGCGGTGTCGCCTCCCTCAGGGTGGGCGATCTCACGAACTCCGAAAGGAGTTCGCCGAGATCGCTTAGCTACTAGCTAGTTCCTGTTGATGAGGCTCGAGAGAATCACAGAATCGCCCCCGGAGGCCATTCTTTTGCGTTTCTGAGCCGATTTAAAAAACAAGGTCCATCCCTCCCTTTGTCCTAAATGCGA
>Ga0247727_10002767_pt1 | contig 39620 bp, 32 predicted proteins | sample WisWelCaveWW1625_FD_202498 | JGI IMG/M metagenome (GOLD analysis project Ga0247727, IMG submission 202498) | Biofilm microbial communities from Wishing Well Cave, Virginia, United States - WW16-25 | ecosystem: Environmental > Aquatic > Deep subsurface > Groundwater > Cave microbial mat | place... | reverse complement strand
GCGCGTGCGACGCGCGCCTTCGAACCCCGCCTCGAGGGACAGGTGTCGATGTACGTGTGCGGCCCGACGCCCTATGACGTCCCGCACCTCGGGCACGGCCGCACTGCCGTCGTGTTCGACGTCGTCCGCCGGTATCTCGTCTGGCGCGGCTTCGAGGTCACGTTCGTCAACAACGTCACCGACATCGAGGATCGGATCATCGCTCGGGCCGCGGAGCGCGGTACCACCGAAGCAGCGCTGGCACGCCAGTACGAGGCCATCTACTGGGAGCAGATGGATCGCTTGTGCGTATTGCGGCCCGACGAGATGCCGCGCGCTACCGAGTTCATCGGTCAGATCACGCGTCTGGTGGCGGAGCTCGTCGATGCCGGGCGCGCCTACATCATTGAAGGCAGCGGCGTGTACTTCCAGGTCGACACGCTGCCGAGTTACGGACGGCTGTCGCGGCGCTCCCTCGCGCAGCTCATCGAGAGCGCGGGCGCCCGGGTCGAGGTCGACGACGAGAAGCGCAGCCCCGTGGATTTCGCGCTCTGGAAGTCGCCGAAGCCTGGTGAGCCGGTGTGGGACAGCCCGTGGGGACCGGGTCGGCCCGGGTGGCACATCGAGTGCTCGGCAATGTCGCTCGAGATCCTCGGCGAACGCTTCGACATCCACGGCGGCGGCGACGACCTCGTCTTCCCGCATCACGAGAACGAGATCGCGCAAGCCGAGGGTGCCGGCCACGAGTTTGCCCGCTACTGGCTCCACAGCGGCATGGTGATGGTGGCCGGCGAGAAGATGAGCAAGTCCCTCGGCAACTTCACCGTCCTTGCCGACGCCATCGACGCGCACGGCCCCCGCGCGTTCCGCTGGCTCGTGGTCCAGCACCACTACCGGAACCAGCTCGAGATCAACGACGACGCGCTGCGCGCGGCGTCCGCCACGGTCGACGGCTTCGACGCGCTCGCCCGACGCGCCCGCGCGGCCGGCCTCGAGGCGCCGGAGCCCAGAGAGCCCAGAGGCCCGAGCGACCGCGAAGGAATGGCGGCATTCCGCGAATCGATGGACGACGACTTCGACACACCCAACGCGGCGGCCGTCATCGCGGGATGGCGTCGGGCCGCGAACACCGCGTTCGACGAGGGTCGTCACGACGACGGCGCGCGGTTGCTCGCGAACGTTCGTGAAGCACTCGGTGTGCTCGGCATCGAGCTCGATGCCGGTGTCGACGCTGCAGCCGACGCCGACGCGGCAGACATCAATCGTCTCGTCGAACAGCGCGCCGAGGCGCGCGCCGCCCGCGATTTCGCGACCTCGGACCGGATCCGCGACGAGCTCGCCAGCCGTGGTGTCGTGCTCGAGGACACCTCCAACGGCACGATCTGGCGTCGGGGTGGCTAGGCGAACCGGCGTCCATCCGCCCCGTGCGCTCGGCGGTGAGCAGGTCGAGGGCCGCCACGCGGTGCGCGAGTTGCTGGCGGCGGCGACGAGGCCGGCCAAGGTCGTCTACGTGTCGCGAGATGCAGAGCCCGCGCCCGTGCTCGACGAGATCGCGGCGCTCGCCGGGCCGATCCTGCGCGTCGTACCCATCGAGAAGCTCGCCGCGCTCGCGCGGACCGACACGCATCAGGGCGTCGTCGCGACGGCGCGACCGCTGCTGCCGGTTTCCGTCGACGATCTGCTCGCCGTCGACGGGTGCTTCGTGCTCGCGCTCGAAGGCGTCACGGACCCGCACAATCTGGGCGCGGTGCTTCGCAGCGCGGCGGCGTTCGGCGTCACGGGAGTGGTGGTTCCGAACCGGCGCGCGACGCTCGTCACGCCCGCGGTGGCGAAGGCAGCCGCCGGCGCGATCGAGCACGTGCCGATCGCGTTGACGAGCGGCATCCCGGCTGCGCTCGAGCGGGCCCGCCGCGCGCAGGTGTGGACGGTCGGGCTCGCGGCCGACGGCGGCACCGAAATCGATGCGATCACGGTCGCCGACGAGTCGATCGTGCTCGTGATGGGTGCCGAGGGTCACGGCCTCTCGCGTCTTTCGACACAACGTTGCGATGTCGTCGCGCGGATCCCGATCGCCGATCATGTCGAATCGCTGAACGTGAGCGTCGCGGCCGCGATCGCATTGCACGAGATCGCGCGCCGGCGACGGTCCCGGTAGCCTTCGATGCACCCGCCGGGTTAGCTCATCTGGTAGAGCAGCGCACTTGTAATGCGCAGGTGGTGGGTTCGAGTCCCACACCCGGCTCGCGATCGTCCTATCCACCATTTGCGCTCGCGCGCGTGCTTTCATCATCGGCCGATGGACGTCCTCTCCGATCGCCAGCGAGCGATGCTCGATTTCGAGCGGTCGTGGTGGCAGCTCCCCGGCCCGAAGGAATCACAGATACGCGTGCGGTTCGGTCTCTCGGGCACGACGTATTACCGGGCGATCGCGGCGCTCGTCGAGAGCCGCGCGGCATTCGCGTACGACCCGCTCACGATCCTGCGGCTTCGTCGTCAGCGCGACGAACGCCGGCGCGCGCGGGTGGAGGGGCCGAGCGCCAGTCGTGGCCGGTGACCGGCCCGGGCGGCTTCGGGTCTTTCGCGTAGTTCCGGCGCATGGTGCCCGGGACGGCCGCGCCGCGCCATCGGGCCGCGACAAGGCAGAATGAACCCATGGCCGAGCCGCGGGCACCTCGCTCCAGTCGTTCGAACTCTCCGGCGAGCTCCGGAGCGGGCGGATCGGGCCGCCAGCGCAACGGCGGGAGCGGCGGTGCGCTGGCCGCAGAAGCCACTGCGAGCACGATGCGCGGAGCGCTGCTCGTGCTTGCGGCGGTCGTCCTCGGTGTGGTGCTGTTGCAGGTCGTCGACAACGGCGACAGCGGCGGGAACGGGACGACCAACACGACCGCCGCCGATCGAACGACGTCGACCAGCCGAGACGACACCACGACCACGCGCGGCGGCGGAGCCCTGAAGAGCCCGGCGGAGCTCCGCATCCAGGTGCTCAACGGCGCCGGGGTCCAGGGCGCCGCGGGCAACATGACCGAGGCGCTCAAGGCCCTGGGTTACACGAACGCGGCCGATCCGGGCGACACCGATCGGCGCGAGGGCAACGCGGTCCTGTGCAAGGCAGGGCTCGAGGGCGAGGTAGCCCGGCTCGCAACCGAGGTCGGTGACGCTGAGGTCGTCGAGTTTCCCGCGACGCCGCCGAACGGGGTGACCGACGAGACGGTCGAGTGCGTGGTCATCGTCGGAGCGCCGGCGGCGGCCTGAGCCGGTCTCGACTCGCTACGTGCCGCCGAGCAGGCGGTCGCGCAGAGGTCCGGTCGCCGCAGCGATCGCCGTCAGTGCCATCCCGAGCGCCCCCTCGACCACCGCTCGATCCGCGGACGCGTTCACGCACGCCGCCGCGAACTCCGGTTGGTGGTTGACCGCGCCGCCGCTCTCGATACCGATTGTCGGATGGATCGACGGCATGGCGAGCGAGACGTTGCCCATGTCGGTGCTGAACGTCATCTCGACACTGTCGTCGTAGGTGCGGCCGAGCGGTTCGGTCGCGGCGCGGTAGAGGTCGACGAGATCGTCGTCGTGCACCATGTGTGAGTACGGAGGGCAGTCGTCCTCCATCTCGAGGTGCGCACCGGTCGCGGTCGCGCCCGCGTGGAAGCACGCCTGCACGCGCGGGAGGACTTGGGCGAGCTCGTCGATGGTTCGGGCGCGCACCATCCAGTCAGCTTCGGTGTGCGCGGGAACGATGTTGGCCGCATCGCCGCCGTGCACCACGATGCCGTGCGTCTGGTCGGTCGGCCGCAGGTGCTGGCGCAGCAACCCGATGGCGGTCTGCGCGACGACGAGCGCGTCGGCCGCGTTGATCCCGAGCTCGGGCGCGGCCGCCGCATGAGACTCCTTGCCGGTGTACCGAACACGGAAATGCGACACCGCGCTGACGCGAGGTCGGAGGCCGTCGAGCGGTGCGGGGTGCACCATCATCGACGCGTGCATGCCCGCGAAGGCACCGCGTTCGAGGAGGAAGATCTTGCCGCCGCCGCCTTCCTCCGCCGGGGTTCCGATCACCGACAGGGTGATGCCGAGCTCGTCGACGAGCGGCGCGAGCGCGAGCCCCGCGCCGACGGCGGCCGCGGCGATGATGTTGTGCCCGCAGGCGTGTCCGATCGCGGGGAGCGCGTCGTACTCGGCGCAGATCGACAGGTGCAGTGGCCCGCTGCCGGTGCGAGCCGCGAACGCGGTGGGGAGCGCGTAGACGCCGATGTCGACAGGGACGCCGTGGTCGGAGAGCAGCCCCGCGACCCACGCGCTCGATCGTGTCTCCTCGAACTTCAGCTCGGGGTGCCGGTGCACGCGGTGGCTCAGCGCGACGAGTTCCGGTTCGAGCGCCGCGATGGTGGCGCGGGCTTCGTCGGCGAGCTCGGTCCTGTTCGACATAGGCCTGTTCGACAGAGGGACACGCCCAACCTACGACGCGCGGCGCCGGGCCGCGGCTCGCCCGACCGATTGGACGGTTTCCGTCGGTGGGCGGGGGAACGGGCCCAATCACTTGCCGCTCGTAGGCTCCGCTCGTGCGCGCCGTCGTGTGCCCCGACAAGTTCCGCGGCTCGCTCTCTGCGCCGGACGCGGCCGCCGCCATCGCGTCGGGTCTCCGCCGGAGCGGGTTCGACGACGTCAGAGAGCTGCCGCTCGCCGACGGCGGCGAGGGCACCCTCGACGCGCTGCTCGCGAGCCTCGGCGGCTCCCGCCGGCTCACGCGCGTCACCGGCCCGCTGGGCGAGGCGACCGAGGCGGAGTACGCGGTCCTCTCCGACGGGACCGCCGTCGTCGAGATGGCTCGCGCCAGCGGGCTGGCGCTCGTCGCCGGCCGCAACGACGCGCTCCGTGCTTCGACCCGCGGCACCGGTGAGCTGATCGCGGCAGCGGCCCGTGCAGGGTGTCGCAGGATCATCGTCGGCGTCGGCGGGAGCGCCACGAGCGACGGCGGCCTCGCGGCGGTCGAGGCACTCGGATGGACTCTGCCGCGCGTCGAGGTCGTCGTGGCGTGCGACGTGACCACGACCTTCCTCGACGCCGCCCGCGTCTACGGTCCACAGAAGGGTGCGACCGACGCTCAGATTGCCCTTCTCAGCCGGAGGCTGCACACGATCGCGGAGACCTACCGCGACCGGCTGGGGATCGATGTCACCGAGCTCGAGCACGGCGGCGCGGCCGGTGGACTTGCCGGGGGGCTTGCCGCGATTGGCGCGCATCTCGAACCCGGCTTCGATGTGATCGCCGACGCGGTCGGCCTCGACGACGCGCTCGACGATGCGGGGCTCGTCGTCACCGGCGAAGGTCGTCTCGACACGACGAGCCTCACGGGCAAGGTTGTCGGCGGAGTGCTGGAACGAGCCGACGACCTGCAAATCACGGCGCGCGCAGTGATCTGTGGCGCGGCCGACGCTGAAGTGCGGGCCGCGCTGGAGGCGAAGGGAGTCACCGTGCTGACTCTCGTCGAGCGCGTGTGGAACGCGGGCGACGCGTTCGCGCGCGCCGCCCTGCTCTGCGAGGAGGCCGCGGTCGAGGCCGCGGGCCGCGCGCGCGCGGCAGGATGACTCAGGGCGCGCGCGGCGGGATGACGTCAGGCGGTTTGCGAGCGTCCGAACTTCGCCCCGAATTTCGCGCTGTACTGCGGCACCGACACCATCGGCGGGCGTTCCGCGAGCTGCACGGCGACGCGCTGCAGGGCGTGGTCGTTGCCGAAGCGGATCAACTCCGCCTGCTCGGGCGCGACCTGTTCGAGCCCCGCGCGCCGCAGTCCGGTTACGAGGATCGCGAGCGCGGGAGCGCCGAGCTCGTCGAGCGCGCGATTGCGGTGCTCGCGCACACCGAGATCGACCTGCGCGATCGCCGGTCGCCCGTACCGCGCAGCCAGGTCGACGAGCAGCGCGAACTCGACGCCCCACCCCTGCGCGAACGGGACCGACTCGAGGGCAGCGCGCCGTCCGGCGTACTCGCCGGCCAACGGCTGCACGATGTCGGCGAGATCGGGGAACAGATGCGAGAGCAGCGGCCGTGCCATGAGCTCGGTGACCCTGCCTCCACCCGTCGGTTCGCCGTGCAACGGGCGGTGGTAGAAACCCTTGGTGAACATCACTCGCTCGTCGGCGAGCAGCGGTCGGACCAGCCGCGTCACGAAGTGCGCGCGAAAGTTCCGGATGTCGGCATCGACGAACACGATGACGTCGCCCTGGCTCGCGTACAGGCTCTTCCAGAGTGCGTTGCCCTTGCCCGAACCCGGGCCGAGATCGGACAGGATGTGCGCGACCTCGACGACGCTGGCCCCTTCGTCGGCCGCGGCCCGTGCGGTCGCGTCGACGGATCCGTCGTCGAGCACGAGGATCTCGTCGACGAGCGGCACCCGCTCGATCAGCTCGCGCCGCACGGTGCCGACGATGTGCCCGACGGTCGCTTCCTCGTCGCGCGCCGGAATGCACACCGAGATCCGGGTCCCGCTCCTGACGCGGGCCTCGACGAGCTCGAACGCGGGCGGGTCCTCGACCGGCGCGACCGACCCTCCTGCGAGCGCACCCATCGCCATCGCACGATAGTGCCGAGCCGAGAATCTGCCTTGGCGACAACCGTCGACGCTCTACCTGTTGAGCGGGCTACCTGTTTGAGGTGGACAGGGGCTCCTGGTACCGTTCTCGTCGGAAACCAAGCAGCGCTCATCCAGAGCGGCCGAGGGACAGGCCCGACGACGCCGCGGCAACCAGTCACCGAAACTCCGGCCTTGTTGGAGCGTTCGGCGCCCAGGTGCCAATGCCTGACCGATGAGTCGCCTTCCAGCGGACCCCGCTCGGAGGCGCTCACACCGAGCGCGCCGAGTGAGAGGAGCTGAGGCATGACCAACGCAATCGGCCTGCGGTGTCGCGAATGCGGCCACGACTACGAGATCGCACCGATCTACACCTGCGAATGGTGTTTCGGGCCGCTCGAGGTCAGCTACGACTACGAGGCGATCACCGCCGGGACGAGCCGCGAGAAGATCGCCTCGGGCCCGCGTTCGATCTGGCGCTACGCGGACCTGTTGCCCACGAAGGTGAATCGCGCCGTCGATCTCGGCGCGGGCTTCACGCCGCTCGTCCGCGCCGACCGGCTCGCCGCCGCGCTCGGGCTGGGTGAGGTGTGGATCAAGAACGACACGATGAACCCGACGAACTCGTTCAAGGACCGGGTTGTCGCGGTCGCGCTCAGCCAGGCACTCGAGTTCGGCTTCAAGACCGCAGCCTGTGCTTCGACCGGCAACCTCGCCAACGCGGTTGCTGCCCATGCCGCGCACGCGGGGCTGAAGAGCTACGTGTTCGTCCCCGCCGATCTCGAGGCGGGCAAGATCGTCACCACTGCGGTCTACGGCGGCAACGTCGTCGCGGTGCAGGGCAACTACGACGATGTCAATCGCTTGTGCGCCGAGCTGGCCGGCACCTATCCCTGGGCGTTCGTGAACGTCAACGTTCGGCCGTTCTACGCCGAAGGATCGCGCACACTCGCCTTCGAGATCGCCGAGCAACTCGGATGGGAGTATCCCGACCATGTCGTCGTCCCGATGGCGAGCGGATCGTTGCTCACGAAGGTCGAGAAGGGGTTCCGTGAGCTTCACACCGTCGGGCTCATCGACGCCGAACCGGTGGTGCGTATGAGCGGTGCGCAAGCTCTCGGCTGCTCCCCGATCGCGAAGGCGTGGCTCGAAGGCGCCGACACCATCCGGCCGGTAAAGCCCGACACGATCGCGAAGAGCCTCGCCATCGGCAATCCGGCCGACGGCTACTTCGCGCTCGACGTCGTGCGCAAGACCGGCGGTGGAATGGCTGCGGTGACCGACGACGAGATCGTCGACGGCATCCGGCTGCTGGCACGGACCGAGGGGATCTTCGCCGAGACCGCCGGTGGCGTGACGATCGCGACGCTGCAACGACTCGCGCACGAGGGTGTCGTACGGCGCGACGAACGCGTCGTCGCGCTGATCACCGGTCACGGGCTGAAGACGCTCGACGCGGTCGTACCTGTCGCCGGACCGACCGCGACGATCGCGGCCACCATGGAAGCGTTCACCGCCGCGTTCGATGTCGAGGAGCTCTGATGGCAATCACCGTTCGTATACCAACGCAACTGCGCAGCCTCTCCGGCGGAGCGGCCGAGGTGTCGCTCGAAGGCACGACCGTCGCCGAACTGCTGAAGGCGCTCGACGCCGCCCACCCCGGCTTCGGCGAGCGCCTGTTCGACGGCACCGGATCGCTGCGGCGCTTCGTGAACGTGTTCGTGGCCGAAGAAGACATCCGGTTCCTCGACGGCATCGAGACCGGCGTCGTTGCAGGGCAGGTGGTGAGCATCGTGCCTGCGGTGGCAGGGGGTTGATGCAGCTGCCACGATGTGTGCCGCGGCCGCCCTCGGGCGGCCGCTTCGGGGCGGCTGACCTGACCCGGGCGGGGGGTCGGCCGCCCCCCTGCCGATAAGGGAGTGGCATGGCGAACTCCTCGGACGCGGCGCGCTCGTTGTTGCTCGACGCGTTCGAGCGCCGGTACCGCTACGAGCGCGACTTCCTCGGCTTCAGCGCGCAGTGTCGCTTTGCCACCTTCGGCCGCCGCGACGTCGACGCGACGGTCGCGTTGGCCGGCCCCGGCGAGGTGGAGGCCGTTGTCGAGTGCGACGTGTCACCGGCGGTGCACGCGTGGCTACTCCAGGAGCTGCGCGCGCTGTCGCGGTCGCTCTGGAGTCACGACTTCGAGCTCGGCGAAGGCAAGTACGGGATGACACTCGACGAAACACCCCATCCGCTCGGCCCGCTCGTGCTCCTCCACGACGATCCGCACGAGGCGAGCTTCCGTGTCCGGAAGCGACGGATCACGCTGGCGACACGCCGTCAGCAGGCGCTCGTCGAGATCGTGCGTTTCGATCGGTGGTACGTGCGCCCCGACGGACGCTGGCTGCCCGCGCAGTTCACCGCAGAAGTGTGGGACGGCACGGCCGCCGGCCCGTTGCGCACCGACCGGTACTGGGATCGCTATTGGCCGGTCGACGGCGGCCTGTACCCACAGGTCCGGCGCGTCGAATCGACGGATGAGCGTGGTACGACGACGGCGAACTCGCTGACGCTGCGAGCATGGCAGCCCGCCACGTTCGTCAGGTGACGACGACGTGCAGCTGCTCGGCGACGCGAGCCGGAACGCGGTGCTCGCCCGTCGCGCTGCGCACGATGATCGAGTCGTTGTGGCGAGCGACCGTCGCCGTGCAGCCCGGCATCAAACGCGCACGCGCGACGAAGCGCAGCCCGTCGTCGTCGAGCTCGAGCTTCTCACTGATCCGGCTGACCGTGACCGAACCGGTCTCGACCTGCGCGAGCGGTACGGTCGTGTCTTCGCGCCGCGCCCGTTTCGAGCCGGGGATGGGATTGCCGTGCGGGCACGTCGCGGGATCACCGAGCAGCGCGATCAACTTCTCCTCGACGTCGTCCGAGATCACGTGCTCCCAGCGATCGGCCTCGCGATGCACCTTCTCCCACTCGAGTCCGATGATGTCGATGAGGAGCCGTTCGGCGAGCCGGTGCCGTCGCACGACCGTCGTCGCCAGCGTGCGGCCTTTCGGGGTGAGGATCACGGTGCGATCCTCCTCGAGCTCGACGTAGCCCTGATCTGCGAGGCGGTTCACGGTCTCCGACACGGCAGCCGCGGAGATGCCGAGCCGCTCGACGAGCCGGGCCCGCATCACCTTGGTGCCCTCCTCCTCGATCTCGAGGATGTTCTCGAGGTACTCCTCGGTCGTGTCGTGGTGATCGGCCACACCGGCTCCTGCGCTCTGGCGTCTGGCCCCGAGATCATCGGAGTCAAGTAAGGATAACCTGAGTTTTCGATGGAGTCGCCGGGCACCGGATCCCCTGCCGTCGTAGCCGTCGAAGGGCTCACGAAGCACTTCGGTGCGCTGGCGGCCGTCGCCGACGTCGACCTCGAGGTTGCCGGCGGCGAGCTGCTCGCGCTGCTCGGTCCGTCCGGCTGCGGTAAGACCACCACGCTGCGCCTCATCGCCGGCTTCGAGCGACCCGACGCCGGAAGCATCGTGCTGGCCGGGCGGGAGGTCGCAGGGCCGGCGACCTGGGTCGCGCCGGAGCGCCGGCGCACCGGGGTCGTCTTCCAGGACTACGCGTTGTTCCCGCACCTCACCGTCGCCGAGAACGTTGCGTTCGGCGTGCGTCACCGGGTTCGCCGCGATCTGCACGTCGCGGCGATGCTCGAGCTCGTCGGCCTTGGCGACAAGGCGAGACGGCGGCCGCACGAGCTGTCTGGTGGAGAGCAGCAGCGCGTCGCGATCGCCCGCGCGCTCGCACCCGACCCGGCGATCGTCATGCTCGACGAGCCGTTCTCCAATCTCGATGCCGCGCTGCGTGGGCGGGTGCGCGCGGAGGTACGCGACATCCTCGCGGCGGCCCGAGCAACCGCGATCTTCGTCACCCACGATCAAGAGGAGGCGATGTCGGTCGCTGATCGCGTCGCGGTGATGCGCGACGGCCGCGTCCTGCAATGCTCGACGCCGAGCGATCTCTACGAGCATCCGTCCGATCGATTTGTCGCGACATTTGTCGGCGATGCCGACCTCCTGCCCGGCGGGTGCGACGGCGTCGTTGTCGACACGGTGATCGGACGTCTGCCCGCGGTCCAGCCGGCCCCGACCGGCGCGGTCGACGTGGTGTTACGTCCTGAGCATGTGCGGTTGCGCCTCGACGGCTCGGGTCGAGCGACCGTGACGCGAGTGGTGTTCTTCGGTCACGATCAGGTCGTCGAGGTTTGGCTCGACTCGGGTGCGCGCGTGCGGGCGCGGCTGCGCCCCGAGGCGCTCTTCCACGCGGGCGAACGCGTTGCGGTGAACGTGAACCAACCAGTGGTCGCCTTCGCCGCGCTCGGCGCGAGCTCGCCGGTGATGTGAGCCCGGTACCGAGAACATGATGCGAGGAGCATGACCACGCAGACCGAGGTGCTCGTCCTCGGCGCGGGACCGGCGGGGCTGGGCGCCGCGTACCGGCTCGCGCGAGCAGGCCACTCGGTCGTCGTGTTGGAGCGCAACGAGCACGTCGGCGGGCTCGCGGGCAGCTTCGAGGTGGCCGGGATGCGCGTCGACTTCGGCAGCCATCGGTTGCATCCGGCGACCGACCCGGCGGTGCTCACCGAGCTTCGCACGCTGTTGGGCGACGACCTGCAGCAACGTCGGCGTCACGGCCGGATTCGAGTGGCGGGATCGTTCGTGGGTTTCCCACCGCGTCCGCTCGACCTCGTCCGCGCGCTGCCGCCCCGCCTCGCGACCCGCCTCGCACGCGACGTGATGACGGCGCCGCTCCGGCGCGCGCGGTCCGACACGTTCGCCGAGATCGTACGGGCCTCGCTCGGGCCGACGATGCTCCGCACGTTCTACGGGCCCTACGCACGCAAGTTGTGGGATCGCGAGCCCGAGGCGCTCGACGGCGAGCTGGCCCGGCGCCGGGTTGGCGCGCGTCGCACGCGCGACCTGTTGCGCAAGACATTGCGGCGCGGCGAGCGGGGCAACATGTTCTGGTACCCCCGGCGCGGCTACGGCCAGATCACCGATGTCCTCGCCGACGCGGCGATCGCCGCCGGTGCGCGGATCGAGTGTGCCACGACGGTCGACCGGCTCGAGCTCGGCGCAACGGCCATCGCGGGCGCAGGGTCTCGCGAATGGCGCGCCGGCACAGTTTGGTCGACCCTGCCGCTTCCCGCGCTCGCTGGCCTCGCGGGTGGGCCCGCGGTCGGTCTCGCGTTCCGCGCGCTCGTCCTCGTCTATCTCGTCCTGCCGCAGCAGCGCTGGACGGAGTTCGACGCGCACTACTTCCCCGAGCTCGCGATACCGATCAGCCGCATCTCCGAACCGCGAAATTACCGCGACTCACTCGATGACCCGCGAGATTGCACGGTGCTCTGTGCGGAGTGGCCGTGCACCGTCGGCGACCCGGTTTGGGGCGCCGACGCGTCCGTGCTCGGAGCGGAGGTGCGCGCCTCGCTCGCTCGCGAAGGCCTGGCGATGCCGAGCCCTGTGCACGTCGAGGTGCGGCGCGTCGCGCACGCGTACCCGGTCTACGACTTGACCTTCGCGGCGCGGTTCGCCGCACTCGATGGGTGGGCGCGCGGCTTGGAACCCCGCGTGCTCACCTTCGGCCGCCAGGGTTTGTTCGCGCACGACAACGCGCATCACGCGCTCGAGATGGCGTGGTCCGCGGCGGGCTGCATGGACGGCGCCGGCGCGTTCGATCGCCTCAGCTGGCGCGCGGCACGGCGGCGCTTCGACGCTCACGTCGTCGAGGACTGAACGCGCGAAGGTCGCGCCGCTGGCGGATCAGGGCCGGGAGCACATGCGTGAAATAGGGGACGACTCGCACGAACGATCGGCCCTCGCGCCGGAACGAGTACGTGATCGGCACCTCGGCGTAGCGGAAGCCCTTCGCGATCAGGTCACAGGTGAGCACCTGCGCGTAGTTGTAGTCGTGCGCGATGACACCGTTGCGCGCGGCCTCCGGCGCGAGCGCGCGGTAGCCACTCTGCCCGTCGGTGAGCGGCAACGCGCACCAGCGGCGGAGCGCTCGTGTCAGCAGGTAGTTGCCCAGGCGCCGGTGCGGCAGCATGCGATCGATGCGCCCGGCGAAGCGGGAACCGACGACGTAGTCGGCGTGACCGGCGAGGATCGGCGCGACGAGGACGCCGAGCTCCTCTGGCGCGTACTCGCCGTCGGCATCGCAGAAGGCGATCGCCGCCGGATCCAGCGCCAGCGCCGCGTCGAGGCCGGTGCGCAACGCCGCGCCCAAGCCGCGCCGGCGTGGGTGTCGGACGACCCGCGCCCCGGCTCGACGAGCGAGGTCGCCGCTCCCGTCGGCCGAGCCGTCGTCGACGACGATGACCTCGACGGGATACCGCCCGATCCGGCTCGGCGCGCGCCGGACGACCTCGGCGACGCTCGCGGCCTCGTTGAGGGTAGGCAGGAGGAGCACGACCGGCGGGGGCGACGGCGCGATGGATGCGCTCAGGTGAGCCTCACTTGACTCAAGTAAGGCTCACCTTACATAATGGCGGCGTGGTTGTCACCTTCCCGCGCCGTGCCCGACCGACCGCAGCGCTCGCGACGGTCGCCGTGCTCGCCGCCGCGGCCGGCCTTGCAGCTTGCGGAGGCGGGGGCGGCGCCGACCTCGTCGTCTACTCCGGCCGTACCCAGGACCTGATCGAACCGCTCATCGAGCGGTTCGAAACCGAGACGGGGCTCGCCGTCGATGTGCGCTACTCGACCGACTCGGCGTCGTTGGCGCTCCAGATCGACGCCGAAGGCGACCGCGGGACCGCCGACGTGTTCGTGAGCCAGAGCCCGGGCGCCATGGGTTTCCTCGACGGGCAGGGACGGCTCGTGGCGATGCCCGAGTCGTTGCTCGCACCGGTCGAGGAGCGGTTTCGCGCCGACGACGGGCACTGGGTCGGGCTCTCGGGGCGCGTGAGGGTGCTCGTGTACAACAGCAACACCGTCACGCCAGCGGAGCTCCCCGACTCCGTGTTCGAGCTCAACGGTGGCCGGTACGAAGACAGGGTCGGCATCGCGCCGAACAACCCGTCGTTCATCGACTTCGTCACGGCACTGCGCGCGCTCGTCGGCGACGACCGCACCCGTGAGTTCCTCGAGGGTCTGCGCGACAACGGCGTGCGGACATACGCGAACAACGACGCGGTGCTCGCAGCCGTCGCTCGTGAAGAGGTCGACCTTGGCTTGATCAACCACTACTACAACGAGCGGGCCAAGCAAGAGGACCCGGAGCAGCCGACCGAGAACCATCTCTTCGAGGCCGGCGACCCGGGAACCCTCATCCTCGCGACGACAGCCGGGATTCTCGAGAGCAGCGACGACCACCGTCCGGCGGCCGAACGTTTCGTGCGGTTCCTGTTGACGAAGGAGTCACAGGAGTACTTCGCAAGGGAGACGCTCGAGTATCCGCTCGCGGCAGGCGTGTCGCCGGCAATCGACGATCTCCCGCCACTCGGCGACATCGCGGCACCGGACATCGAGTTCGCGGCGCTGGGCGAGGAGTTCACGAGTACCCGCGACCTGATCGCTGACAGTGGTCTCGCCGACGGTTGACCTGCGCGCTCCGGCGCGCGTCAAGAGGTTCGCGACGTCGGTCCCTCCCGCGCTCGCGACGGTCAGCGCGGCGGCCGGTGCCCTGTTCGTGATCCCGCTCGGATATCTGGTCGTCCGGAGCTTCGGCGACGGCTTCGTCTCGACGTTGCGCGCCGAGCCGTTCGCCGAGCCGCTGGCGCGCACCCTCGGCCTCGCCGTCGCGGTGGCGATCGCGACCAGCGCGCTGGGCACCGCGCTGGCGTGGCTCGTCGTGCGGACGGACCTCCCCGGTCGACGCGTGTGGCGGAAGCTCATCCCGCTGCCGCTGGTGTTCCCGAGCTTTGTCGGCGCGTTCTGCTTCCTCGCGGCCTTCACCGACGGCGGGCTCGTCGAGGAGTACATCCTGCAGCCGCTCGGTGTGGACGGGCGCTGGCGGATCGAGGGCTTCGGATGGTCCGTCGTCGTCCTCGCCTTGTTCACCTACCCGTATGTGTACCTGCCCGTCGCCGCCCGCCTCGCCGCGCTCCCGCCTTCGTTGGAGGAGAGCGCGCGTTCGCTCGGCCGCACGCCGGTCGGCACGTTCGCCTCGGTCGTGCTCCCGCAGACGACCGGCGCGATCGGCGCAGGCGCGCTCCTCGTGTTCCTGTACTCGTTGAGTGAGTTCGGCGCCGTCTCGTTGCTTCGATACGACACGCTGACGAGGTCGATCTACACCGCGACGCAGTCGTTCGACACGAGCGCGGCCTTCGGCCTGAGCCTGGTGCTCGCGATCTGCGCGGTCGTCGTGATCGCACTCGAGCGGCGTTGGGCCGAGCGGCGCGTCCGCACCGAGGCTGTCGGCGCCGGACGTTCGACGATCACGTACCGGCTCGGGCCGTGGAAGGGACCGGCGACGGTGTTCATGGGTTCCGTCCTGTTCCTCGGGCTCGGCGGCCCGATCGCCGTGCTGCTGCAGTGGACGGCGCGCGGGCTCGCCCGCGGCTCGGAGCTGCACGCCGAGCGGCTCCTTCCTGCCGCGCGCAACACCGCCGTCTACGGCATCACGGGTGCGTTCGTCGCCGTCGCGTTCGTGCTGCCCGTCGCGTACCTCACCGTGCGCCACCCGCGCGCGCTGCTCGCCCGTTTCGTGAACGCCGTCGTCACGAGCTCGTTCGCGTTGCCGGGTCTGATCGTCGGCTTCGCGTTCGTCAACTTCGCCCAGATCGAAGTCGTCCCGGCACGGTTCTACCTGAGCGTCGAGGTGCTGATCGTGGCGTACGTCGTGCACTTCGGCGCGCAGGCACTGCGCGCGTCGCAGGTCGCGGTCGGCGGGGTGCCGCGCCGGATCGGCGACGCCGCGCGCTCGCTGGGAGCGTCGCCGCTGAAGCGCTTCTTCCGGATCGATCTCCCGTTGATGCGCCCAGGCCTCGCGGCTGGCGGTGGGCTCGTGCTGCTCTCGATCATGAAGGAGCTTCCCGCCACGCTCCTGTTGATCCCGACCGGATCCGACACCCTTGCCCGCCGCGTCTGGTTCTCGGCCGACAGCCTGCTCTACGCGCAGGCGGGGTTCTACGCGCTCGCGCTGGTCGTGCTGTCGGGCGTCCTGACGTGGCTGCTGACGATCCGGCCGCTCGAGCGCGGCGCGCGGCTGTGAGCTTGCGCCGAACTTGTTGCCTTGTCGGGGTCGCGGTCGCGCTGTGGTGCGCGCCGGGCGCGTGGGCGCGGGCGGCGACCGGCGCGCGTACCACGGCCGACGAGCCCCAATACCTGCTGAGCGCGATCAGCCTCGCCGAAGACCGGAGCCTCGACATCTCCGACGAGCGCAGCGATGGCCGATACCGCGACTTCCATGCCGCCGGCCTGCCGCTCCAGGAGGAGATCCGCGCCGACGGTTCGCGGGTCAGCCCGCACGATCCGCTGCTGCCTGCGCTGCTCGCGGTGCCGGTGGCCGCGGGCGGATGGCTCGTGGCGAAGCTCGTGCTCGCCGCCGTGGCCGGCACGCTCGCTGCGCTCCTGGTCTGGCTCGCCGAGGTCCGGTTCGGCGTGCGGCGCCGCGTCGCGGTCGTCGTGGTGCTCGCGTTCGCATCGTCGGCGCCGTTCGCCGTCTACGCCACGCAGGTGTACCCGGAGTTGCCTGCCGCGCTGGTCGTGACGCTGGCGCTCGCGCTCGTCACCGGCCCGCCACCGCTCGGCGGCTTCGCCGCGCGGCGGGATGCGCTCGCGCTCGTCGTGCTCACGAGCTGCCTCGTCTGGCTCTCGGTGAAGTACGCGCCGATCGGGGTTGCGTTCGGCACTGCAGGGATTCTTCGTAGTCGCGCCCGCACTGTGCTCGTCGTCGCAGGGTTGGCGAGCGCTGCGATCTTTGCGATCCTGCACATGCGTTGGTACGGCGGGTTCACGCCCTATGCCGCGGGCGCGCACTTCGGAGACGGTCAACTCGCGGTGCTGGGCGATCGCCCCGACTATCCGGCTCGGTCCGTTCGGGTTGCCGGGCTGATCGTCGATCGCGACTTCGGCCTCGCCGCATGGCAACCCGCGTACCTGCTCGCGCTCCCCGCGGTCGGCGCGTTCGTGCGCTGCCGGCCTGGCGGTTGGCTCCCGGTCACGCTCGTGCTCATCGCTGGATGGCTCAACGCCGCGTTCCTCGCGCTGACGATGCACGGATGGTGGTTCCCGGGTCGCCAGGTCGTCGTCGTGTTGCCGTGCGTCGTGTTGCTCGTGGCGTGGTGGTGCGCTCGTGTCGGTCCGCGCGCGGCGGCGTTGCTCGCGGCGCTGGGCGCGCTCGGGGCGTCGCTCTACGCGTGGCTCGTGCTGCAGTCGTTCACGACCGATCTTCGGATCGTCACGACCTTCGCCGAGCTCGCGCACCCGTGGTGGCGCGCGCTCGGTGTCGTGCTGCCCGACGGTCGCGGCGACCGGCCGATCGACGGCTTGCTGCTCGCGGCCTGGGCCGCGATCGCCGTCGCCGCGATCACGCTCGGCTGGCGCCGCGCAGGAGCCCGTGCGTCCATCGACGACGGCTGTCGCGCATCGTCCGCCTCCGATACATCAGACAAGACCCGGGCGCCGCACCGTGCGCTCGTCACTACCTAGGGAGACAGGCTCATGAAGTACCTCACCGCACTCGTGGCCGTCGCACTGCTCGGCTTCGCTGCGTGCAGCGACGACGACGGCGAAGAGGTTCGCGACTGTCCAGCCGAGTCGGGTTCGCCGGCCGCGTCCGGGCCCGAAGACGCGTCCGCGACTGCCTCGGGGTCGAGCAGCGAGTGCCCTTCGGGGAGCGCGAGCGGCTCGGGCGTCGCAGTGTGCGACCCGTTCGGGAACTCGGCGAACGCCGATACCACCGTGACGCTGACCCTCGCGGAGTTCTCCGTCACCCCTGACCAGCCGAGCGCGCCGGCCGGCACGGTCCACTTCGCGATCGAGAACGCCGGCGCCGAAGTCCACGAGGTCGTCGTCGTGCGGGCGGCGTCGATCCAGGAGCTGCCGCTCGACGGTGACGGTGCACTCGACGAGGCAGCGTTGGAGCCGGGGGCGCTCGTCGGCGAGGTCGAGGGTTTTCCGGCGGGCGAGACCTGTGACGGCACCTTCGAGCTGACCGCAGGTGACTACGTGCTGCTCTGCAACCTCGTGGAGGAGGAGGGCGGGACGGCCGAGGCCCACCTCGCAGAGGGCATGGCCGTCACCTTCACCGTCACTTGACCGCGATCCGGGCTTGCAGTCCGGGCCCGCAGTCTCGGGCTTGCACTCTCGGGCGCCGAGTGCCAACATGGCTTAGCACTCTGCTAGTTTGAGTGCTAACCAGCCGGCACCTCCCGACTGGGCCGCCCAACCGAAATCCGGACCAACCGAAATCCGAAGCTGCCAGAAGGGGTATCGAAGATGCCGAAGCAGATCGCTTACAGCGAGAACGCCCGCCGTTCGCTCGAGGCGGGGATGAACAAGCTCGCCGACGCGGTACGGGTCACCCTCGGCCCCAAGGGCCGCAACGTCGTGCTCGAGAAGAAGTGGGGCGCACCGACGATCACGAACGACGGCGTGTCGATCGCCAAGGAGATCGATCTCGAGGACCCGTACGAGAAGATCGGCGCCGAGCTCGTCAAGGAAGTCGCCAAGAAGACCGACGACGTCGCGGGCGACGGCACGACCACCGCCACCGTGCTTGCGTGGGCGATGGTGCGAGAGGGTCTGCGTAACGTCGCGGCCGGTGCCAACCCGATGACCCTGAAGAAGGGCATCGAGGCTGCGGTCGTCGCCGCGGTGGACGCGATCAAGAGCGCGGCGAAGAAGGTCGACACCGACCCGAACGCGATCGCCAACGTCGCCGCGATCTCCGCGGCCGACAAGGAGATCGGCCAGCTGATCGCCGAGTCGCTCGAGAAGGTCGGCAAGGACGGCGTGATCACCGTCGAGGAGAGCCAGACGTTCGGGATGGAGCTCGACCTCGTCGAGGGCATGCGCTTCGACAAGGGCTACATCTCGCCCTACTTCGTCACCGACCCTGAGCGGATGGAAGCCGTCCTCGATGACCCCTACCTGCTGCTCGTGTCGTCGAAGATCTCCGCTGTCAAGGACATGCTCCCTGTGCTCGAGAAGGTCATGCAGGCCGGCCGCAGCCTCGTGATCATCGCCGAGGACGTCGAGGGCGAGGCGCTCGCGACGCTCGTCGTCAACAAGATCCGCGGCACGTTCAAGTCGGTCGCCATCAAGGCGCCCGGTTTCGGCGAGCGGCGCAAGGCGATGCTCCAGGACATGGCGATCCTCTCCGGTGGTCAGGTCGTGAGCGAAGAGGTCGGCCTCAAGCTCGAGAACGTGGGTATCGACCTGCTCGGCCGGGCGCGCAAGATCGTCGTCACCAAGGACGAGACGACGATCGTCGAGGGTGGCGGGACGAAGAGCGACGTGCAGGGCCGCATCAACCAGATCCGCGCCGAGATCGACAACACCGACTCCGACTACGACCGCGAGAAGCTCCAGGAGCGGCTCGCCAAGCTGTCGGGCGGCGTCGCGATCATCAAGGTCGGTGCTGCGACCGAGGTCGAGCTCAAGGAGAAGAAGCACCGCATCGAGGACGCTGTCCAGACCACGAAGGCCGCGGTCGAAGAGGGCGTCGTTCCCGGCGGCGGTGTCGCCTTGCTCCGCGCGCAGACCAAGGTGCTGGAGGTCGCGGCCACGCTCGAGGGCGACGAGGCGACGGGCGCCAGGATGGTTTCCCGGTCGCTCGAAGAGCCGCTGAAGCAGATCGCCATCAACGCCGGCTTCGAAGGCGGCGTCGTGGTCGAGAAGGTCCGCAGCCTGAAGGGCGCCAACGGCCTCAACGCCCAGACCGGCGAGTACGAGGACCTGGTGAAGGCTGGTGTCATCGATGCCGCCAAGGTGACCCGATCGGCGTTGCAGAACGCCGCGTCGATCGCAGCGCTGTTCCTCACGACCGAGGCTGTCGTCGCCGACAAGCCCGAGGAGAAGAGCGCGGGCGGTGGCGGTGGCGGTATGCCCGACATGGGTGGCATGGGCGACTTCTAGCCGCACCCGGTACACGAACGCTCGAGCGGGGGCGCCCGTGCGGCGCCCCCGCTTCGCGTCCCGATCACCGACTCGATCGCGGTCTTGACTCTCGCCGGACCGGTGCCGATGAGAGCCCATGACCATGACGAAGCGGTGCTCGCTCCTGTCCCTCGCGCTCGCCGGCCTGCTCGGCCTGGCCGCCTGCGGCAACGACGACGGGGGCGCAGGCGCCGGACCAGCGAACAACGGCACCGAGACAACCACCTCGGGGGCGAACGCGCCGGAGGGCGACACGATCGTCGAGACGGTCAGCGGCGCGCGCGGCGAGATCCTCGCGTCGGCCGTCGACTCGACCTCGGGCGGGAGCGCCCGGATGGCGCTCAGCATGGAGATGGGCGCACTGTTCGACATCTCCGCCGAGGGCCTCATCGACTTCGACTCCGGTGATACCGCGATGACGATGGACATGAGCGCCATCGCCGCGCTCGCCGGGCCCGACGAAGAGATCGACCCCGACGACCTCATCATCGAGATGCGCATCGTCGATCAGATCGTGTACATGAAGTTGCCGGGGTTCATGGCCTCGGTGTTCGGTGCCGAGCCCGGATCTTGGATCGCGATCGATCCGGAGGCGATCGCCGGCGCCACCGACCTCGAGTCGCTCACCGAGCTGAGCGACCAGTCCGACCCATCGCAGATCCTGTCGTTCCTGCGCAGCGCCTCCGACGACGTCGAGCAGACCGGCCGCGAAGAGGTGCGTGGGGAGCCGACGGACCGTTACGAGGGCACGCTCGACTTCGCGAGGGCGTTCGACTCGCTGCCCGAGGACGTGCAGGGCGAGTTCGACGACCGCTTCGGAGCGGAGATCGACGGTCAGCTGGCCGATCTCGTCGATCAACTCGGGCTCGACGAGATGCCGTACACGGTGTGGATCGACGATGAGGGTCGCATGCGCAAGCTCGAGATCACCTTCGATCTCGGCGAGGTCATGTCGGCAGCGGGAGAGGAGATGCCGCCAGGTCTCGGCAGCGAGTTCACGATGGTCTTCGAGCTGTATGACTACGGCGTCGAGGTCGACATCGAGCCGCCTCCGGTGGAGGAGATCACCGAGCTCGACCCCTCGACGCTGCTCGGCGGCGCGCTCGGCGACTGAGCGAGCCTCTCCCGCGCAAGCCGGTACCCCCGGTCGGCCAGTACCCCCGGTCGACCAGGACCCCCGGTCGGCCAGTACCCTCGATCGGGTGGGAGTCGAGCCGCCGGGCGTGATGCCGTCGATCGGGTGGGGGGTGCTCCACCTGTTCTACGAGGTCGATCGCCTTCGGGCAGAACGCGAGCCGGGAGCTGCGAAGCGGGTCATCGATGCCGTCGAGTCGATGGTGGCGAGCGGTCACCAGGTACTCGTGTTCGCGGTGCTCGGTCACAAGGCCGACCTGGGCGTCATGGCGCTCGGACCGGATCTGGCACGGCTCCACGCGTTCCAGCAGGAGCTGCGCGCCGGGCCGTTGCAGCCCGCCTACTCCTTCGTGTCGATGACCGAGCTCTCCGAGTACACGTCGACGGAAGACGACGAGCGGGCGCGCCTTGCCGCCGAGGAAGGTCTCGCGGGTGAAGCGCTCGAGACCCAACTCGGCGCGTGGCGCGAGCGAATGGCCCACTATCGGGAACATCGGATCCATCCCGAGCTCCCCTCGCGCCGGCTGATCTGCTTCTACCCGATGAGCAAGCGACGGAGCGGGCCCGACAACTGGTACATGCTGCCGTTCGAGAAGCGCAAGCAGCTGATGGCCGGTCACGCGCGTGTCGGGCGTGAGTACGCCGGGCGGATCCTGCAGCTGATCACCGGGTCGACCGGGATCGACGATTGGGAGTGGGGCGTGACGCTGCTCGCCGACGATCCGGTCGCGTTGAAGGACATCGTCCAGGAGATGCGCTTCGACGAGGTGAGCGCGCGCTACGCGGACTTCGGTCCGTTCGTCACCGGGCTCGTGTTGCCGGTCGCCGAGGCGTTGCGCAGGGTCGGTCTCGAGCCGGGCGCATGACGCGCGGGGAAGCGTCGCGATGACCGACGCCGACCGCCTCTACGTGTCGTATCCGGCAGCACTCGTGCCGCGTCCGATGCTCTACGAGATCGTGCGGCAGTTCGACGTCGTGCCGGTGATCCGCCGCGCGAACGTGGAAGCCGACCACGGCTGGATGATCCTCGAGCTGGGCGGGCGCCCGGACGCGCGCACGGCTGCGATCGCATACCTGCGCGAGCTCGGCTGCGTCGTCGACGACATGGCCGGCGACATCGTCGCCGGCTGATCCCGCTCCGCCCCCGCCCCCGCCCCCGCCCGGCATCACCCCCATTCCTGCGTGAAAAGCCGCACCCGGCTGACGCGTTCTCCACGCAGGAATGCAAGGGGTCGATCCTGATCCCACGTAGCCTGCGAAAGTCATCGTGAAGTCGGCGGTCGCGTGGGCCGATGCTTGAGTTCGGGCGCACACCGCGGAGGCGGAGACTTGGAACGACCCGAGGTCGACGCGAACGCGGCTTCGACGGCCGCTCCGGTCGCGCGCACCCGCGAGGGGTCAGCGGCGCCTGAGAGGGGTGTCGACGGCGCGGTGCTCGTCGTGGGCGTCGAGCGAGTGGCCGACGGCCGTCGGCTGCCGGTCCGGCGGGCCGACGCGCGCATGCTCGCGCTGCTCGCCTCGTCGTCGGATCGTGTCACGGGCGCCGCAATGGAATCACTGTTCCCTGCCGATGTTGCGCTCCAAGTCGAGGCGCTCGTGCTCGATGCTGTCAGCAACACGCGTCCGGCCGAAGCGAGGCTCAACGCGCGGCTTGCGGGCGGAGCCGTCTACGGCACGGTTCGGTGCACACCGCTTCCCGGGCGCGACGGCGAGACCGACGAGGTCGTCGTCCACTTCGGTGCCACTTCGGAGGTCGGCGGGGCGGCGTTTCCTGCGGTGCTCGCGGGCGCGCCGATCGGCGTGTTTCGCAGCGAGACCGGGATCGGCAACGTGTTCGTGTCGGACCAGCTCGTCGCGATTCTCGGGCTGACCGAGGCGCAGGCGCTCGGGCACGGCTGGATGGACGCGGTCCATCCCGAGGATCGAACAGCGGTCGAGACGCTGGTTCGGGCGACGCACGACCTCGGTCACCCGCTCAACCTCGATTACCGGATCTGCCGCTCCGATGGGGCGATCCGGGCGGTCCGCGTTCGCGCGGTGCCGACCCGCGACGACGGCGGAACGGCGACGGGTGTCGTCGGCTCGCTCGAGGACGTCACCGAGCGCCTCGACGCCGAACGCGTCGCCGAACGGCTGCTGCGCCTCTGTGAAGACACCGCGGAGTTCGTTGGGCTGACGAACGTCGCCGGTGGCCTGCTGTATCTCAACGCGTCCGGCCGGCGAATGCTCCGGATCGACCCGGACGCCGACATCACGCGCTACCGCATCGAGGACTTCTTCGATGACGCAGCGCGCGAGCTCGCAGAGGTTGGCGACTCGATGCGGCGCACGCAGCGCTGGGAAGGAGCGCTCACGGTTCGAACGCTCGACGGCCGCGCGGTTCCAGTGTGGCTCGTGAACAGCGTCGAGCGCGATCCGGCCGGACGCGCGGAGTACATCGCTTGCATCGGGTACGACCGGACGGACGAGCTCGACCGCGCGGCTGAGCGTGACCGGCTCGCAGCCACCCTCGAGGCGAGCCCCGATCTCGTCAGCTTCCACGACCTCGAGGGTCGTGCGTTCTCGCTCAACGAAGCGGCCCGCCAGTTCTTCGGCGTCGCACCGGGCGAGCAACCCAAGCCCCGCGACGTACGGCGGTATCTCGATCTGTCCGAGGAGCAGATGGCCGAGATCGCAGCCGCGCTGTTTGGCGACGGGCTCTGGCAGGGCGAGCTCGACATTCGTTCGCCCGGCGGCCAAACTCGGCCCGCGTCGGTCGTGGTCGTCGCGCACCGCGGCGCCGACGGCCAGCCGCAGTTCTATTCAGCCGTCACCCGCGACATCTCCGAGTACCGCGCCGCCGACGACGCTCGCCGTCGAAGCGAAGCGGCACTACGTGCGATCGTGCAGAGCTCGCCGCTGGCGATCTACGTCGTCGACCGCCTCGGCCGCGTGCAGCTCTGGAACCGCGCCTGCGAGGAGCTGTTCGGCTGGTCGAGCGAGCAGGTGATCGGAGAGCGTCCGCCGTTCCTCGCGGGCGACGTCAACTCGGTCTTCGAGGCCGTTGGTGCCCGCGTCTTCGCCGGCGAGACCGTGCGAGGCATCGAGGCGTCGCGAGTGCGCAAGGACGGCCAGACCATCGAGGTGAACGTCTCGGCCGCGCCGATCCGCGATGTCGACGGACGGATCGTGTCCGGGGTCGCCGTCATCGCCGATGTCACCGATCGCCGGCGGGCCGAGGACGCGCTGTCGCGGAGCAAGGACGCGTTGCGCCAGAGTGAGCTTCGTTACCGCAGCATCGTCGAGAGTCAGACCGAGCTCGTCTGCCGCTATCTTCCCGATACCACGCTGACCTTCGTCAACCAGGCGTTCGCCGCGTTCTACGGCGGTTCCGTGGACTCGTGGGTCGGGCGCAAGCTGATCGACATCTTTCCCTTCGAGGATCGGCCCGCCGAGTTGGCTCGACTGGCTTGCTTCGGGCGAGATCAGCAGGTCGGCGTGCAGGAAGACTGGGAGCCTCGCCACGACGGCGCCATCCGTTGGTATCAGTGGACCGACCGTGTGACGCTCGACGACGACGGCGAGGTCGTCGAGTTCCAGTCCGTCGGGCGCGACGTGCACGACCGGTATCTCGCTGCGCAGCTCACGGCCCACCAGGCCGAGATCCTCGAGATGGTCGCGCGCGGGGAGCCGCTCGACGCGACGCTCACGGCGATCACGCGCGCCGTCGAATCCCAAGCGCCCGAGGTGTACTGCTCGATCCTGCTCGTCAGCGACGACGGGTCGACGCTGCGTGCCGGCGCGTCCGCGAGCCTCCCCGCCGAGCTGGTCGCGGCATCGGACGAGATCCCGATCGGTCCAGACGTCGGTACGTGCGGCGCAGCGGCGTATCTCCGGGAACCCGTGATCACGACCGACATCGCGACCGATCACCGCTGGCGCGAGTACCGAGAGCTGATGGCAGGGTTCGGTCTCCGGTCCTCGTGGAGCACGCCGCTGCTCGCCTCCGCCGGCATCGAAGTGTTGGGCACGCTCGCGGTGTACAGCAAGGAGGTCGGGCAACCGAGCGACGAGATCCGGCGCCTCGTCGACATGCTCGCGCGCCTCGCCGAGGTGGCGATCGAACGCAAACGCTTCGAGGAGCGGTTGGCGCACCAGTCGCTCCACGACCCGCTCACCGGTCTGCCGAACCGCACGCTGTTCCTCGATCGACTCGGCCTGGCGCTGGCGCGCTCGCGACGGAACTCCTCGGAGGTCGCCGTCGTCTTCCTCGACCTCGACGGGTTCAAGGTCGTCAACGACGGGCTCGGGCACGACGCGGGCGACGAGCTGCTCGTCGCGGTCGGGCAGCGTCTCAGCTCTGTGATCAGACCGGGCGACACCGTCGCGCGGTTCGGCGGCGACGAGTTCGTCGTGCTCTGCGAGGACCTGCCTCGCGACGGCGCACGCTCGCAAGCGAGCGAGATCGCGGGACGCTTGTTCGACGCGCTGACGGCACCGTTCGTCATCCGCAGCACCGACACGTTTGTCGGTGCCAGCATCGGCATCGCGCTCGCGCCGACGGGCGAAGAACGCCCCGAAGATCTGCTTCGCGACGCCGACGCGGCGATGTACGCGGCGAAGGAGCTCGGAAAACAGCGAGTGGTGGTGTTCGACGACGCGCTGCGCGAACGCGCGCTCACGCAGCACGCCACCTTCAACGCGCTGCACCGGGCAATCGATCGAGGCGAGTTGCGCGTGTTCTTCCAGCCGGTCGTCTCGCTGTCGACCGGGGAGTGCATGGGCGCCGAGGCGCTCGTGCGCTGGCAGCATCCGGAGCGGGGTCTTGTGCGCCCGAGCGAGTTCATCCCGCTCGCAGAACAGAGCGATCTCATCGTCCGGCTCGGCGAGTGGGTACTCGAAGAGGCTGCACGCTTCGCGGTGTCACGCGTTCCGAGACGAGACGACCCGTTCACCGTGTCGGTCAACCTGTCGGCGCGCCAGCTCGCCTCTCCCGACCTCGTCATGCGGGTGGGCGAGATCCTGCACCGCACTGCGCTCTCACCTGAACGGCTGTGCCTGGAGATCACCGAGAGCGTGCTGATGCGCGACGCCGACACGACCGTTGGCGTGATCGACGCGCTGCAAGCGATCGGAGTGCGAGTGTCGATCGACGACTTCGGCACCGGCTATTCGTCGCTCGCCTACCTGAAGCGCTTCCCTGTCGACTCGGTGAAGATCGACCGGAGCTTCATCGACGGCCTGCCCGACGACCCGGGCGACGTCGCGATCGTCACCGCGGTCGTCAGCCTTGCCCACGCGCTCGGGCTCACCGTGGTCGCCGAAGGCGTCGAGACGGCCGAACAGCTCAGCGAGGTCGTCCGGCTGGGCTGCGACCAGGCCCAGGGGTACTACTTCGCGCCGCCCCAGCCGGTCGCGGATCTGCGGCAGCTCGTCGGCAGGACCCGCGCCTGGCGTCCACCCGGCACCCCGTTCATCCAACGCCACCGCCGCGCGGTCTGAACGTCCCCAGTCGCGAACATTGAGCGGTCAGCTACCGAAATCGGTGGTCGAGCGCTCGATGTTCGGCTGTTCATGTTCCCGTAACACGAGGGTTCGTGGGGTGAAACACGTCGCTGAGACGCTGCCCGGACAACTGAGAGCAGGGGGCTGCAATGACGTTCGATCCGGCCGCGCTCAACGCGGGCGACACCGCCTGGGTGCTCGCTTCTGCCGCCCTTGTGCTGTTCATGACGCCCGGGCTCGCCTTCTTCTACGGCGGCATGGTGCGCGCCAAGAACGTGCTGGCGATGCTCATGCAGAACTTCTTCTGCATGGGCTTGGTCAGTGTCTTGTGGGCGTTTGTGGGGTATTCGCTCGCGTTCGCCGGTGATCACCCGTTGATCGGAAACCTCGACTTCGCCGGTATGAAGGACACCGTGACGAAGGGTCCGGTGCTCCTGCCGCTCACGATCCCACCGATCGCGTTCAGCGGGTACCAGCTCATGTTCGCGATCATCACCCCAGCGTTGATCACCGGCGCCATCGCGGACCGGATGCGGTTCTCGGCGTGGGTCTGGTTCCTCGGTCTCTGGGCGATTCTCGTGTATTCGCCGGTCGCGCACTGGGTCTTCGCTCCGTCCGGCTGGCTCTTCGAGCGCGGCGCACTCGACTTCGCCGGCGGCACCGTCGTGCACATCAACGCCGGCGTCGCGGCACTCGCCGCGGTGATCGTGCTCGGGAAGCGGAAGGGTTGGCCGAGCAAGGCGATGCCGCCGCACTCGCTGCCGCTGACGTTGCTCGGCACCGGCATCCTCTGGTTCGGCTGGTTCGGGTTCAACGCGGGTTCGGCGCTCGGAGCGAACGGACTCGCCGCGCAGGCGCTGCTGAACACGCACATGGCCGCCGCGGCCGCGATGCTCGGCTGGCTGGTCGTCGAGCGCCTCAAGGGCGGCCACGCCACGACGCTCGGCGCCGCGTCGGGCGCCGTCGCGGGGCTCGTCGCGATCACCCCCTGCGCAGGCTTCGTCGGCGGCCTGGCGCCGATCGCGATCGGGTTCATCGCAGGCGCGGTGTGCTTCCTCGCCATCTCCCTGAAGAACCGGTTCGGCTACGACGACAGCCTCGACGTCGTTGGGGTACACCTGGTCGGCGGCGTGGTCGGCTCGTTGCTGCTCGGCTTCTTCGCCGACCCGAAGGTGAACGTCGCCGTGACGGCACCAGGTCTCTTCATCACCGACGGGAAGGTCGACCTGCTCGTCGACCAGCTCGTCGCTGTCGGCGCGACCCTGGTGTTCTCCGGCGTGATGACATTCGTGATCCTGAAGGTGCTCGACCTGGTAGTGCCCGGCGGGATCCGAGCGACCGACGAGGCCGAAGAGCAGGGCCTCGACCTCTCGCAGCACTCCGAGGTCGCCTACTCGTACGCTGAAAGATAGAGGGCGCTGAGCATTGATCGGCTCTGGGACGCAAGGAGAGGCTGAACGATGAAGCTCGTGGTTGCGATCATCAAGCCGTTCAAGCTCGATGACGTCAAGACGGCCGTGCAGGAGCTCGGCGTGCAGGGGATGACGATCACCGAGGTACAGGGGTTCGGTCGCCAGCGCGGGCACACCGAGGTGTACCGCGGGGCCGAGTACACGATCGATTTCGTCCCGAAGGTGCGAATGGAGATCCTCTGCGAGGACGACTCGGCGTCGACCGTCGCGCAGCGGATCATCGACGCGGCCCGGACCGGCAAGATCGGTGACGGCAAGGTCTGGGTGGTGCCCGTCGAAGCCGCGTGGCGTATCCGCACGGGCGAAGCGGGACCGGACGCGCTGTAGGGCAGGACGTCGTGCTCGCGGCTGCGCTGCGGGAGCGGCGCGGTCAGCTCGACGATGACCGAACGCTCCGCGGGTCTGCCTACGGGCAGGCGCTTTCCGACGCGATCGATGCCGCGCTGCACACCGCGTTCGGTGACGCGCCCGGTTTCGCGCTCGTCGCGCTCGGGAGCTACGCGCGCCGCGAGCTTTGCCCGGGATCCGATCTCGACGTGCTGCTCGTCGTGCCCGAACCGCGCCGGTTCCGCCGGCGCGCCGATCATCTCCAGCTCGCCGGACGACTCTGGTACCCGCTGTGGGATGCCGGGTTCGCGACCGGGCACGCGGCCCGCAGCGTGCGCGAGTCGCTCGCGCTCGCCGACACCAACCTCGACGCGCTGACCTCGCTCCTCGACGTGCGCCTTGTCGCCGGCGATCCGCTGCTCGCCGGCGAGCTCGAACGCGAGGCTCGTGCACTCTGCGCCCGCCGCCGCGACAAGGTGCTCGCGCGACTGGCCGACGGTGTCGAGCGGCGGCGTCTCCGACCGGGGCCGGTCGCAGAGATGCTCGAGCCGAACCTCAAGGAGGGTGCCGGCGGGCTGCGCGACGTCCACGTGCTGGGTTGGGCCGGCCACACGCTCGGTGCGCCGGGTGGCCTCGACCGGCTTGTGGCGGAGGCACTGCTCACGGCAGACGACGCGCAGCGCGTGCGGGCTGCAGCCGCGCACCTGCTCGAGTTGCGTGTGGAGTTGCATCGGGTCAACGGCGGCAAGAGCGATCTGCTCGTTCTGCAGGACCACGATGCGGTTGCCGCGCAGTTCGCGACCGACGCGGATGCGATGGTGCGTACGCTCGCGTCGCGTGCGCGCGAGGTCGCCTGGATCACGGGCGACGTGCTGCGCGCAACAGTGCGCGAGGATCGGCGAGTCGTCGACCGAGTGCTGACACCGCGCCTCGTCGTGCGTCGAGGGCGGATCCACCTCGACGGCGCCGCGCCGCCGGCGCCGCTCGATGTGCTCGAAGCCGCAGCGCAATCCGCCGAGCTCGACGTGCCGGTCGCGCGACCGACGCTCGCCGCGTTCGGCGCGATGGCGGAGCCCGACTGGGACGTGTGGCAGCGTGCCGCGTTCGGCCGGTTGTTGCGGCAAGGCGTACGAGCCGTCCCGGTGTTCGAGGCGCTCGACCATGCCGGCGTGCTCGTGCGCATCCTTCCCGAATGGGAGCACGTTCGCTCGCTGCCGCAACGCAACGCGTACCACCGGTTCACGGTCGACCGGCACATCCTCGAAGCCGTCTCGCAGTGCGCGACCCTGCTCGATCTGGGCGACGGGGACGATCCGCTCCCGTTCGAGGGAATCGTCGCCCGGGCCTGCAGGCGACCTGAACTGCTGCTACTCGGCGCGTTGCTGCACGACATCGGCAAGGGACTGCCCAGCGATCACTCGGTCGTCGGCGCGGAGACGGCGACGCGCGTCGCCCGTCGAATCGGGCTCGACTCGGAGGGCGTCGAGATCCTCGTGTGGCTCGTGCGCGACCACCTGCTCATGGCCGACACCGCGGTGCGACGTGATCTGTCCGACGAGGCGACGATTCGCCGCTTCGCCGAGGTCCTCGCCGGCGACGGTGAGCGACTGCGCCTGCTCTATCTCCTCACGATCGGCGATTCGATCGCGACCGGTCCCGCGGCATGGAGCCGGTCGAAGGCCGCGTTGGTGCGCGACCTGTTCGTCAAGGCGGCTGCGATCGTCGAGTCCGACAGCGCGCAGACCGTTGTCGACGATCGTCGCCGCGCGCTCGGCGCGCTCGTCGGCGGCATCGACGAAGCGGACGCGTTTCTCGCTGTGATGCCCGCCGCGTACCCGATGGCGTTCGAGCCCGAGGTGATGGCCGAGCATCGTGGGCTCCTCGCGAACCGAACGCTGGTCGTCGCGTGTCGTGACGGCGTCGACGGACGCGTCAACGTCACGGTCGCCGCGCCGGACCGGGCGGGCTTGCTGGCGACGGTCGCCGGAGCCCTCACGATCTGCGGTCTGGTGGTGCACGAAGCAAACCTCTTCTCGACAACCGATGGCATGGCCCTCGACGTGTTTCGTGCCGACGACACGTTCGGCCGCTACGCCGAGGGTGGCGATGAGCCGGTCGAGCTCACGCTCCGCGGCGCACTTGCCGGCGAGATTGACGTCGCGGCGGGCGTCGCCGAACGGCGGCGCTACCAGGGCGGTTCGCGTCCCGAGGGCGCGGTGGAGATCGCGCTCGACCTCGACGCTTCGGACACGGCGACAGTCATCGAAGTGCATTGCGACGACCGCGTCGGCCTCTTGTACGAGCTCGCGAGCACGATGGCTTCGCTCGGGCTCGACGTGACCGTCGCGAAGGTCCAGACGCTCGCCGAGCGGGTCGTCGACACGTTCTACGTCCGCGACGAGCACGGCAAGATCAGCGACATGCGACGACTCGCGGCACTGGAGTCTGCCCTCAGGGCTCGACTCGCATGAAAATCGACGCCCCCTAGAGTGCGGCCGATGAGCGAGGAGTACTCGATCGGTGCGTCCGACCTGCTGCGCTGGGCCGAGACGCTCTCGGGCATTGCGCGCACGGGGCTCGGGTTCACGCAGAGCCTCTACGAACGCGAACGATTCGAGGAGGTGCTGAAGGTCGCGGCCGACATCCGTGCGGCGGCGATCGAGGAAGCCGAGAGCGAAGAGCTCTACGAGGAGTGGCTGACGAGCGTCGGCGAGGGCGTCGCCGGCTACGTCACCCCGAAATGCGCGGTGGCCGCCGTCGTCGGCAACGAGCAGCGCGAGATCCTCCTCACGCAGCGTGCCGACTCTGGCTGGTGGCTGTACCCGGTCGGATGGGCCGACGTCGGCTATTCGCCGAGCGAGGTCGCGATCAAAGAGGTCTACGAGGAAACGGGGATCGAGATCGAAGTCCGGTCGCTCATCGCCGTCATCGACGGGTTTCGCATGGGCTTCGCCCGGCACCCGCTGTACTCGCTCGTGTTCCACTGTCAGGCCATCGGCGGTGAGCTGAGGGGCCATCCGCTCGAAACGAGCGCTGTCGGATTCTTCGCTCGCGATCGCCTCCCCCAGCCACTCGCGGGAGCGCATCGCTGGGTCGAGCTCGCGTTCGCAGCCATCGACGGTGAGCAGCGCCCCTGCAGCTTCGATCCGCCCCGCACCCCGCCGTGGCGGCCCTAGCACTGCCCGGGGCGCTTCGGCGAGCGTGGCTCAGCGGCGGAGCTGGTCGATCAGGAGCGCGATCAGGCTCACCGCGCCGGCAGTGCGCTCGAACTCGGCACCGGCGCGATCGTGGTCGACGAGGCCTGAGTAGTCGGGTGGGATCCCGAGCACGACCTCGGCCGCCTTCGCGAGTGGCTGCGGTTCGACGTCGTCGCCGTAGGCGCAGAAGCACTCGAGCCCTTCCCACAACGCGGTGAGTGCGCGCGATTCGGTCCCGAAGGCGATTCGATCCGCAGCGTTGGCGCGCCCCTCGCTCAGCGCGCTCACGACCGTCTCCCACACGTCGTAGTGCGACACGCCCTTCGGCGTGCGGTAGGCGGGGACGGGGTGCAGCCGCCACTCGAGCATCACATCGCCCGGACCGTCGCCGCTGAGCCAGACCTGGGAGCCGTTCACGTACGAGTCGACCGGTGAGCCGAGCGCACCGTCGAGGGCGAGGACGACCATCGGGGAGATCGTCCACACCGTCGTTGCCACGAGATCGGGCACGTCGCCGAGGGTACCTCTACGATTCCCCACGGTGTCGGGACGCTGACTGCACGGTCGGCGCGGCGAGTGGGTTGGCCCAAGGAGGCTGGCCCAAGGAGGCTGGCATGGGGAGCTACGACAGGCTCAGCGCGCTCGACTCGAGCTTTCTGCACATGGAACGGATCGAGACGCCGATGCACGTCGGCGCCGTGAGCGTGTTCGAGGGCGCGCCCTTCTTCGACGAAGGTGGTCACTTCCGCATCAACGAGGTGCGCGAGTTGGTCGCGGCGCGCCTTCCGCTCCTGCCGCGGTTCCGCAAACGCCTGATGTCGACGCCGCTCGAACAGGGCAGGCCGATCTGGATCGACGACGAACGCTTCGACATCACCTACCACGTCCGGCTCACGGCGCTCCCCAAGCCCGGACGATGGGAGCAGCTCGTCACGCTCACGACGCGGGTGCAGGAGACGCTGCTCGATCGCGAGCGACCGCTGTGGGAGCTGTGGTTCGTCGAAGGTCTCGAAGACGGGCACGTCGGGCTCATCCAGAAGACCCATCACGCGCTCGTCGACGGCGTGTCGGGCGTCGACGTCGCGACGATCCTCCTCGACCTCACCCCGGACTACACGGTCGCCGAACCGGAGGAGTGGACTGCGTCCACTGCGCCTTCCAGCCGGACATTGCTCGTCAACTCGTTGGTCGAGCGCGTCACCGAGCCCGCCGAGCTGGTCCGCAGCGCGCGCCGCGTCGTGCGAGTCCCGCGCCGTTCCGCGCGCCGTGCGGTCGAGGTCGCGCGGTCCTTCTCCACGATGGCGAGCCGCGACTCCATCGCCCCCCGCACCTCGCTCAATACCGTTCCCGTTGGTCGCCATCGGCGGTTGGGTGTCGCGCGCGTTCCTCTGGCCGACGTGAAGGCGATCCGGGCCGCGCTCGGCGGCACCGTCAACGATGTCGTGCTCGCCGCGGTCGGTGGCGGCCTCGGACGGTTCCTCGCGCACCGCGGCGAAACCATCGACGACGTGAAGCTGCGCGTGATGTGCCCGGTCTCGGTGCGGGGCGACGACGAGCGCGGCGCGCTCGGAAACCGCGTCTCTGCGATGTTCGTCTCGCTGCCTATCGGCCCGATGCTTCCCGAGGAGCGGCTCGAGGCGGTCCGTGCGACGACGAAGGATCTCAAGGAGAAGCAGCAGGCCGTCGCGGCCGACTTCCTCACATCGCTCACGCAGTACGCGGCACCGACGCTGATGAGCATGGCGGCGCGGGTCGCGCACCGCCAACCCCTGTTCAACCTGGTGTGCACGAACGTGCCGGGGCCGCAGGTCCCGCTCTACCTCATGGGCGCGCGCATGATCGAGGCGTTCCCGATCGTGCCACTGACCCGCAACACCTCGGTCGTCGTCGGGATCTTGAGCTACGACGGCACGTTGTATTTCGGTCTGTTCGCGGATCGCGACGCGTGCCCCGACGTCGACCACCTCGCGGCGAGCATCGACGACGCGTTCACGGAGCTGAGCAAGGCCGCCCAAGGCGCAGCGGCCGAGCCGACAGCTGGTGAAGGATCGGCGCGATGAGCGCGCTGTGGGAACGTGATGCGTGGGAGATCGCCGACGAGGTACGCGCCGGCGAGGTGCTGGCGGTCGACGTGCTCGACGTGTTCGCGCAGAGGATCGAGCAGCTCGATCCGAAGCTGAACGCCTGGTGCCACCTCGACGTCGACGCCGCGCGGGCACAGGCGGCCGTGATCGACGGCCGTGTCGCGCGGGGTGACGACCCCGGCCCGTTCGCGGGTGTGCCGATCGGGGTCAAGGAGCTCGCCGCCGCGCGCGGCCTCTCCGACACCCACGGCTCCCTGCTGTACGCGGGCGAGCGCGCATCGCACGATTGCACTGAGGTCGCGCGCCTGCGAGCAGCGGGTGCGGTGATCGTCGGCAAGACCACGTCGCCCGAGTTCGGCTCGATCAACTGGACGCACACCAAGGTTCACGGCGTGACCCGTAACCCCTGGCATCTTGATCGCACTCCCGGCGGTTCGTCTGGCGGATCGGGCGCCGCCGTCGCGAGCGGGCAGGTACCGATCGCCACCGGGAGCGACGGTGGCGGGTCGATCCGCATCCCCGCGTCGTACTGCGGGTTGTTCGGGTTCAAGGTCACGTTCGGACGCGTCGGCCACGAGCCGGAGGGCTTCGACGCCTCGCTCACCTCGGTGCCGGGGCCGATGGCGCGATCGGTTCGCGACGCGGCGCGCTACGTCGACGTCGTTGCCGGCCCGACCGTGAACGACCCGACGTCCTTGCCGATCCCGGCCCGACCCTATGAGCAGTCACTGCTCGACGGCGGGCCGATCGAGCAACTGCGCGGGCTGCGGGCGGGCTGGTCGAGCACGCTCGGGTTCGCCGTCGCCGACCCGCAGGTGGAGGAGCAGGCGCATGCCGCGGCCGTCGCGCTCGCACGCGACGCCGGGCTGCCGCTCGTCGACGTCGACGCGCGGCTTCCCCGGCCCGGACGCGCATGGAGCCTGTTGTCGTCGCTGGCGATGGCCGCCGATCACCTGGAGCGCGCCCGCGGTCGCTTCGACGATCTCACCCCGGTGGTCCGCGCGGGGCTCCAATGGTGCGAGCGGGCGACGATCGACGACGTCATCCGCGCGTACCGCCGCCGGGAGGATGTCCTGCGCGCGATCGCGACAGTGTTCGACGAGGTCGACATCCTGTTCACGCCGACGACGGCGACGACGGCGTTCGCCGCCGAGGGCCCGCCGCCGGTCGTCATCGCGGGCCAGGAGGTCGGAGGGATGGGCTCGGTGCCGTACACCGCGCCGTTCAACATCTCCGGACAGCCGGCGGTGAGCATCCCCTGCGGCTTCGACGCCGACGGTCTGCCGATCGGCCTGCAGGCCGTGACGCGCCGCCACGACGACGACCTCGTGCTCGCGCTCGGCCTGATCGCCGAACGCGCCCGACCGTGGCCCAAGCTCGCTCCAACATGACCCCCAGTAGCACGAGTTGACATAGGAGCAAGCCATGACGGAGGTGACCCACGGGCGCCAACCGAACAGCGCAAGGCCCACGAAGACCGAGCAGCTCCCGGCGAGTGAGGAGATCGTCGAGGTCGCACCCGGCGTCATCCGGATGCAGCTCCCGATCTGGATGCCGGGCCTCGGGCACGTGAACATGTACGGCCTCCTCGACGACCGTGGTCTTGCCGTCGTCGATCCCGGGCTGCCCGGACCGCAGAGCTGGAAGGCTCTCACGGCCCGTCTCAAGGCGGCAGGGTTCCGCGTCGCGGACGTGCACACGGTCGTCGTGACCCACAGCCACCCGGACCACTTCGGTGGCGCCGGCCGGATCGCCCGTACGAGTGGCGGCCGGCTCGTCACCCACCACTCGTTCTCGACATGGACCGTCAAGGGACCGAGCGCGACCCGCACGATCAGCGAGCACGAAGCCCAAGAGCTCGAACTCGCAGCTGCGCACACGGCACAGGTCCTCGATGTTCCGCCGGAGGAGCTCCCGACGATCGCGGACGACGCCGACGTGGTCCGCGACGACACCGACGAAGAGGAGACGACGAGCCGGCCGTGGGGATCGGCGACCCCGTGGGGAACCAGGAACTCTGGACCGCCCCTGAAGCGGCGCATCCAGATCCGCGCGATGCGCCTGCTGTTCACGCCGCCCGAACCGACCCAGCGAGTGCACCACGGCGAGCGGCTGACGCTCGCGGGTCGCGAGTGGTGGGCCGTGCACACGCCCGGCCACACCGTCGACCATCTCTGTCTCTACGACCCGGAGCACGGTGTGCTGCTGGCGGGCGACCATGTGTTGCCCACGATCACGCCCCACGTGTCGGGCGTGCGCAAGGCCGACTCGCTCAAGAGCTACCTCGCGACGCTCGACCTCGTTGCCCGGCTCCCGGGCGTGAAGCTCGGGTTGCCCGCGCACGGGCAGGTCTTCGACGACGTCCCCGGCCGTGTCGAGGCGATCAAGGAGCATCACCACGAGCGCATGGAGTTTCTGCGGGCCGCGTCGCTCGCGCTCGGGCCGGCGTCGGTGCAGGCGTTGTCGCGCGAGGTGTTCCCGAAACGCCACTGGGGGACGATGGCCGAGAGCGAAACCTTCGCGCACCTCATGCACTTGCTGCACGCCGGTGAGGCCGAGAGCTGGCGCGAGGGTGAGGAACTCCACTTCCGGGTCGCACCGGCACAGGCGGGCGGTTAGGTTCCGGCGCGTGAGCGCCGACGACGCGACGATCGCCGCCGAGGTCACCGACCTCTTGCAGCACCTGATCCGCAACGCGTGTGTCAACGACGGCACCGCCGACAGCGGCAATGAGTCGCGCAGCGCCGATGTTCTGGATCAGTACCTCTCCGATGCCGGCCTCGCCGTGCAGCGCTTCGCCGCACGCGACGGGCGCGAGAACGTCGTCGCCCGCATCGAGGGAAGCGATCCGCAGGCGCCCGCGATGTTGCTCATGGGCCACACCGATGTCGTGCCCGTCAACCCCGACGGCTGGACGCAGGATCCGTTCGGCGGCGAGCTCGTCGACGGCGAGGTGTGGGGCCGCGGCGCGGTCGACATGCTGAACCTCACCGCTTCGATGGCGGTCGCGATGAAGCAGCTCGCGCGCGACGGCTTCCGCCCGAAGGGCACGCTCGTGTACCTCGGCGTCGCCGACGAGGAGAACCTGGGCGAGTGGGGTGCCGACTATCTCCTGGAGCACGAGCACGACGCTGTGATGGCGGACTATGTGATCACCGAGTCGGGTGGCTTCCAGGTGCCGAGCGCGACCGGGCCAAAGCTTCCCGTGATCGTCGGCGAGAAGGGCAGCTATTGGTGCAAGATCACGGTGCGCGGCACTCCGGGCCACGCCAGCCAACCATTCCGCACCGACAACGCGCTCGTGACGGCGGCCGAGGTCGTGCGCCGGCTGGCCGAATACCGGCCGCCGACGATCATCGACGACACCTGGCGCGACTTCATCACCGGCGTGTTCCCCGACGAGCTCGCGGCACCGCTCACTGATCCCGCGCAGCTCTGGGACTTCTGCGGTGCGCTTCCTGTCGGGCTCGCGCGACAGGCGCACGCCTGCACCCACACGACCATCGCGCCGACGATGATCCACGGCGGCACCAAGACGAACGTCATTCCCGACGAGGTCTCGATCGAGGTCGACATCCGAACCCTTCCGGGACAACGTGCGACCGACATCGAGCGTCTGCTGGAAGACGCCATCGGCGACCTGCTCCCTGTCGTCGAGGTGCGATCTTCCGATGACAACGAATCGACGTCCTCACCACGCGACACGCCGCTGTGGGACGTGCTCGGCCGGGCCTCGGCGCGACTGGTCTCGGGATCGACGCTCGTGCCGTTCCTCACCGTCGGTGCCACCGACGCGCGTTTCTTCCGGCGGAAGGGATCGATTGCGTACGGGTTCGGGCTCTTCAGCCGGCGGATGAGCTTCGAGGACTACGCCACGATGTTCCACGGCAACGACGAGCGCGTCGACGTCGAGTCGTTGGTGCTCTCCACGCGTCTGTGGGAGCACGTCGCCCGCGATCTGCTCGATCAGCCGTCGGGCTGATCGGCACTCCCCGGCTCGTCCCCATCCCCAGGGTCCCGATCCCCAGGGTTGTTGTCGTCGTGGCCTCGATCGCGCAGGTAGCGCTCCAGCTCACGGGCGATCGCATCACCGGATGGCAGGTCGTCCTCGTCGAACGCGTCGTCCTCGTCGTTTTCGTCGTCGTCGTCATCGTCATCGTCGTCATCTTCTCCATCGTCATCGTCATCGTCATCGTCGAACGCGCCCGAGCCCCACTCGTCGATCGAATCGTCCCATGGGTCGATGTCGACGTCGTCGAGATCGGGTCGCACCTCGATGCCGTCGTCCGTATCACCTCGGTCGGCCTCGCCACCACTGGGATCGTCGTAGCGCCGCTCGAGCTCGTGCACATACGCGCGTACGTCGTCGTCGTCGATCGCGGCGTGCACATGTTGCTCCCACCCGCGGGCCGCCACCTCGAGCGAATACAGCGGCAGCGGGATGGCCGTCAGTGTCTCGAGCCGCTGGAGCAGCGCGTGCGTCGCCTTCGGGTTCGGCGGCGTCGCGACGTAGTGGGGCACCGGCGCCCAGAGCGACACGGTCGGCAAACCCGCGCGGCGGCTCGCGTCCGTGAGCACACCGACGATCCCTGTCGGCCCCTCGTATCGTGATCGCTCGAGCCCGAGTCGTTGCGCGAGCTGCGGGTCCGAGGCCGTGCCGGTGACGACGACCGGCCGGGAGTGCGGTGCATCGCCGAGCAGGGCGCCGAGCGTCACCGCGAGCGAACAACCGAGATCGGTCGCCATCGAGAGCACCTCGCGGCAGAACGCCGGCCACCGAAGGTTGGGTTCGACGCCGAGCACGAGGACGAGATCGCGGTCGGCGCGTTTGACGCGCGCGATAGCGAACCGTGTGGCCGGCCAGCGAATGCGCCGCACGACCCCGCGCACGATCTCGACCTGTGGTCGCGCGGCCTGAAAGTCGAAGTACTCCTCAGCGTCGACCCCACCGAGGTCGGTGGCATTGAGCTGCCGGATCAAGAACCGAAGCGCGTCGGTGGCAGCATTGGCCGCGTCGTTCCAGCCTTCGAAGGCCGCGACCAGCAACGGGTCGCGCAGCGGCGGTTCGACGCTCCAGGCCGTCACCCATCGGATGCTATGGCGGGCGTCGAACTACACGATGGCGCCGCGGTCGCGCAGCGCGTCGATCTCGGCGCGGCCCAGGCCGGCCTCGGTCAGGACATCATCGGTGTGTTCGCCGATGCGCGGTGCGCGGCGGCGGAACCGCGTCTGCTCGTCGTCGAACTGGACGGGCCCGGCCGCCAATCGCGCGTCGGGGTGCTCCGGGTGCCTCGGCAGGTAGCCGTTCTCGTTCACCTGCGGGTCGGCCAGCACCTCCATGGGAGTCGCGAGCGCAGAGAAGATCGTGTCGTGGCCGCGAAGACCGGCGATCGCCGCGTCGAACGGAAGCGTCGCGATGCGATCACGGAAGACCTCCCAGATCGCCACGTTGTGCCGGGCCCGCAGCGCAGTGGTCGCGTAGTCCTCGTGCTCGATGTAGTCGTCGAGGCCGAGCGCGCGACAGCAGGGCGCCCAGTGACGGTCGGGGTCGAGCATGTTGAGGACGATCCAACGCCGGTCGGCCGTCAGGTACGGGCCGACCAGCGGGCTCGACAGCGGCTTGAACGGGCCTTTGGCGGGATCGTGCCCGATGATCGATGTCGGCACGAGGTCGACGGCGAGGGTCCAGCAGGCGCTGTTCAGGAGCGCGACGTCGACGACGCTGCCCTTGCCGGTTCGCTCGCGCTGGAAGAGCGCAGCCGCGATCCCGCCGGCGAGGAACGCTCCCGACGGCGCGTCGCCCATCGCGCCGCGTTGCATCACGAAGGGCCCGTCCGCCGGCGTGAGCATGTGCCCGATGCCACCGCGCGACCAGTAGCTCACGGCGTCGAAGCCCCCGAGGTCCGCGTCGGGTCCGCGCTGGCCCTGACCGTGCCCCTTGGCGTAGACGATGCGCGGGTTGATCGCCCACACGTCGTCGGGTCGCAGGCGGAGCTTCTCCCTCGCCGAAGGGAGGAAGTTCGTGATGAAGACGTCGGCCGCCGCAAGGAGCCGGTCGAGCACCGCGCGCCCGTCGTCGGTTCGCAGGTCGATGGCGATCCCGCGCTTGTTGCGGTTGAACTGCTCGAACAAGAAGTTGAAGTCGCCCGTGTCTGCGACGAAACCGGCCCGCATGAAGCCGCGCAGGGGATCGCCGGTCGGTCGCTCGACCTTCACGACCTCGGCGCCCCAATCGGCCAGGATCGCCGCCGCGGACGGGACGAACCCCTGCTCGGCGACCTCGACGATCTTGATCCCGTCCA
>Ga0247727_10002766_pt1 | contig 39630 bp, 29 predicted proteins | sample WisWelCaveWW1625_FD_202498 | JGI IMG/M metagenome (GOLD analysis project Ga0247727, IMG submission 202498) | Biofilm microbial communities from Wishing Well Cave, Virginia, United States - WW16-25 | ecosystem: Environmental > Aquatic > Deep subsurface > Groundwater > Cave microbial mat | place... | reverse complement strand
GCCGCGCTCGACATCCGTCAGGTCCAACTTTGCCTTCGGCCGTCCCATCGTGCTCATGAGAGCACGTACGACTCGGCGCCGGAATCGTTGAAACTATTTGTGCGAACTTACGGCTCGACCCACTAGTAGTTCTTCGCGAACAGCACGCGCCGCCCGCTCGGGCGGCCGGTCTTGACGCAGCGCCCGGGCTCGAAGGACTTCTCGGGGGCGTCCTCGCGGATCGGCAGGCAACGGATCGTGGCCTTCGTCTCGTCCTTGATCGCGTCCTCGGTCTCCGCCGTTCCGTCCCAGTGGGCGTAGACGAACTTCGACTCCTGATCGCGGAACAAGGCGCGGAACTCGTCCCAGGTGTCGGCGAACACGGTGTTCGCCTGGATGCGCTCCTGCGCGCGGCGGAAGAGCAGACCCTGGAAGTCGTCGAGCGCTTTCCCGACCGTGACCCCGAGATCGGCGAGCGGCAGCTTCAGCTTCTTCCCCCGTCCCTTCTCGTCGATCTCCGAGAGGCGCACCTTGGCGAGCACGCTCCGTTCGTCGAGGTCGCGCGGTCCGAGCTCGAGCCGCAGCGGCACCCCCTTGCGCTCCCACTCGAAGAACTTGGCGCCCGGGCGCAGGTCGTCGCGGGAGTCGAGTTCGACCGCCCGGCCGTCCGCGCGCAGTGCGGCCGCGATCTCCTGGGCCGCCCCCACGACGCGCCCGCGTTCCTCGGGGGTCTTGTAGATCGGGACGATCGCGACGTGGACGGGCGCCATGCGCGGGGGGAGCACCAGTCCGTCGTCGTCGGAGTGCATCATGACGAGCGCTCCGATGAGGCGCGTCGTCGCGCCCCAGGAGGTCTGCCACACGTGCTGGCGCTCACCGGCCTGGTTCTGGAAGGTGACGTCGAAGGCTTTGCCGAAGTTCTGGCCGAGGTCGTGGCTCGTCCCGCACTGGAGCGCCTTGCCGTCCTGCATCAGGGACTCGATGCAATAGGTCTCCAGGGCGCCCGCGAACCTCTCGGACGCGGTCTTCACGCCGCGGATCACCGGCAAGGCGAGGCAGTCGTGGCACACCTCGCGATAGACGTCGAGCATCCGCAGCACTTCCTCGCGCGCTTCCTCGTGGGTGGCGTGAGCCGTGTGTCCCTCCTGCCACAGGAACTCGCTCGTGCGCAGGAAGATCCGCGTGCGCAGCTCCCATCTCATGATGTTGCACCACTGGTTCAGGAGCAGAGGCAGGTCGCGCCAGGAGTCGATCCACTTCTTGAAGAAGTGACCGATGATCGTCTCCGACGTCGGACGTACGACGTAGGGCTCCTCGAGCTCGTTCCGGAGCTCGATCCCGTTCGGGCCCGCCTTCAGGCCGGTATGCGTGACCACGGCGCACTCCATCGCGAAGCCCTGGACGTGCTGCGCCTCCTTGGCCAGGAAGCTGAGCGGGATCAAGAGCGGGAAGTAGGCGTTCTTGTGTCCGGTCGCCTTGAAGCGAGCGTCGAGTTCGGCCTGGATCTTCTCCCAGATGGCGTATCCGTGGGGTCGGATCACCATGCAGCCGCGCACGACCTCCGCGGCCTCCGCCAACCCCGCCTGGGCGATGACGTCCTGGTACCACTGGGAGTAGTCCTCGGCTCGGGGAGTGATGCGCTGCTCGGACATGGATGGATGGAGCGTTCGCGGGGCCCGCCCATTCGGGTCCCGTGCGATCGGAGCGGCAGAGGGTAGGGGAGAGGCCCTCCAGACGCCAATGCCGTAGAATGTTCGGCCCATGAGCCAGGCCGCGATCACACTCGACTCGACGATGGCGGAGATCCTCCGCCAGTTCCCCTCGGCTCAGCGCGCTCTCTTCCAGCGCTACCACGTGGGCGGATGCTCCTCCTGCGCCTTCCAGCCGACGGACAAGCTGGCCGAAGTCTGCAAGGACCACAACATCCTGGACGTGGACGAGGTGATCCGTCATATCCAGCGTTCTCACGAGCTGGACCAGGGGATGCAGGTCGAGCCGCGTCAGGTGAAGGAATGGCTCGAGCGCGGCGAGGGCCTGCGCTTCATCGACGTGCGGACGCCGCAGGAGCTCGTGCTCGCGCGCATCCCCGAGGCCGAGCCGCTCGATTTCGCGGACCAGCGCAAATACATGGACCTGCCGCGCGAGACGAGGATCGTGTTCACGTGCAAGAGTGGGGTGCGGTCGCTCGACGTGGCTGCGTTCTTCGCGGGCCACGGATTCACGCGCGTGTTCAGTCTGCGCGGCGGCCTCGACGGATGGCGCGCCCAGATCGATCCGGGGATTCCGGACTACTAGTCGTCTTCCCGGCGCGTCCCGGGATCTGGCCCCGTCGCGCAAGGGTTTTTCCGCACTTTTTGCTGGTCGCGAATCCTCGCCCGGTCCCCGTTGCGGATCCACGGACCCCTGATACCCTGGGCACCGTTCGGTCGGCACCCCTGCTCGCCGACCGGGCCGGGCGCGAGCGCCCGACAATTCGAGCTCCGGGGAGCCGGAGGGCTCTGGAAGTCGACCCTGCCAAAGACTTCCGGAGTCGTCGGGAGGTCCTGCCGTCCTTCCGACAGTCCGCTGGCGAAACGCCGGCGAGACCCGCGTGGAGTCGTCTCCACCCCCGTGGAGACGACTCCTTTTTTTCTGACCTCCCCGCGATCGGCGCGCGAGACGGCAGGCGCGGGGGGAGGGTCGTGCCGGCCGTCGAGGGGGGGCGTTCCTACTTCTTCTTGGAGTGGATCTGCATGACCAACACCTCCTCGCCCAGAATGGTGTCGTACATGTCCGCGTCGGACTCGGTCTCGCTCTGGTTCTTGATGACCATTCGATAGGGACGCTCGCCGGCCACGTCCTTCATGATGCCGCGCAGGTCGATCGTGCCGTCCGCCTGCTTCTTGCCGCGGGACTCCACCCACCAGGTGCTCATGGAGTCGGCCCAGAGCGAGATGTACTCGCCCGACGACTTGTCGAAGCCCATGAGCTGCATACCCTCGGCCTGCCCCATGCCGGGGATCTCGAACTGGACCTTCTCCATCACGAAGCGGCCGCCGAGGATGGGCGTCATCTCCGCCGTTCCCTTCGACTCCATCCAGGGAGACTCGGGGCTCCACTTCATCCGGTAGGTCTGCTCCCAAGTGCCGGCGTGCTTCTGGAGCTCCGCGTGCTCCGGTCCAGGCGTGGCGAGCTCCATCATCTTCTGCATCATCGCCTCCATGTCCGGCGACTCCTGCTGGGCGCGGACGGCGGCGGTCGTGGCGAACACGGAACCGGCGACCAGGGCGGTAGCGCCGACGAACAAAACGAGCTTGCGGTGCATTCGTTCCTTCCTCGTTGAACGGGGTTTGCCGAGACCGAACAGCCGATCTCGCAGGAGGAACAGCCTAGGTCACGGAGCGGAGTCGCGGTAGCTCAGTACCCGCTGTCGACCCAGCCGCTCGTCGATCCGAGGATCGTCAGCCGGCCGGTCCCCTTCTCCAGGACGAGGGTGCGGGAGTCGCCCTCGTAGGAGAGCGTGATCCGGGCGTCCTGCACCGGGCGTCCGCGCTCGTCGATCCCCAATACGCCGCCGTGGCCCGCCTCTGCTTCCCGGATGGAGACTCCCGTGAAGACCCCGTCCGCGGAGTACGAACGCTCGAAGTCCCGCCCGGTGGCGGGATTCGCGACCAGGTTCCCCTCCGCGCTCGTGACGAAGTAACCATCGCCGTTCGGGAGGAAGCGGAAGAAGGAAGCCCGTCCCGAGAGGGCCGAATGGTTCTGCGCGGCGCGCAGGTCGTTCGCGAGCAGGATGGTCGCGTTCTCGAGCGAGACCTCGGGCCGCGAGAAGAACGCGGGGACGGTGATCGCGGCGAGCATCGAGATCACGAGGATCGTCAGCAGGAGCTCGAAGACCGTGAACCCTTTGCGTGCGACCCGTCTCGGCTCCATGAACGGATCCCTGTTTCGACCCGGAGGATGCGCGTGCTTGAGGGCGCGAACGAACACGGTGCGAGTGTACGGCCCCGGCCCAGGGTCCTCCAACGTCCACGAACACGCAGTACGGACGAGGCAGGCCCGCGGATGCACGCGAGCCGCGACGAATCCGGGCCCAGGAAAGATGCATCCGGGCATTCGAGGGCGTGCGTAGCGAGTGCGATTCGGACACAGGGTCCGAAGCTCCCTCTCCACTGCCCAACGGGGCTCCTCTCCAGCCATGCGAGCAAGAACCCTCGTCCTACCGTTGACGCTCGCCGCCGTCCTTCCCTTCGCGTTCGCCTCGAATCACCGCGAGGCGCCGATCACGGGGATCGATCGCGCGGCCGACATCACCGACGTCTACGCCTTCGTCAGCTATGGGCCGAACCAGCAACCGAACACGCCGCCGGAGAAGGTCACCCTGATCCTGTGCGTGGATCCGTTGCTGGAACCCGGGAACGGCCCCACGCTCTTCCCCTTCGACCCGGGGATCCGCTACGCGATCGAGGTCGACAACGACCACGACGCGGATCCGGACCTCGCCTTCACCTTCCGCTTCTCGACGGAGTTCCAGCTTCCCGGCGTCTACACGGCCGCCGCCGGCTTCGAGAACGGCGCCTTCCAGCCGGGTACCTCGAATCTGGTCGTTCCCCCGCGCATCGACGACTTCGACGACGTCGGGCTCAACCAGCGCCAGAGCTACACGGTCGAGCGGGTCGAATACGACGGGGGAGGGAAGGCGACACTCCTCGACACGAGTGGCCGCGCCTTGTACGCCGTCCCGGGCAATGCCGGTCCGCGCACGATGGACTACGCAGCGCTCTACGCGGCGGGTACCTACCAGCTCGCGAACGGCGTCTCGGTCTTCGCCGGGACCGTGGACGATCCCTTCTTCATCGACCTCGGCGCGGCCTTCGACACGGCCAATTTCCGCACGCTGGAGAGCGGCACGCCGGGCGTCCTCTCCGCCAACGAGGACGCATCCCCGGCGAACTTCGCCAGCGACACCGTGTCGGGCTATGCCGTGAACGCGATCGCGATCGAGGTCCCGATCGAGATGCTGACCGCGACGAATCGGATCGAGCCCGCGACCTCTCCCTTCGCGACGATCGGAGTCATCGGTTCGACTTCGCGCCAGCGCGTGACGGTGCGCCGTTCGCCCGATCCGACGCGTTCCGGCGGGGGATTCCGCCAGGTCCAGCGCATGGGGAATTCCTTGATCAACGAGCTCGTGATCGGCATCGGCTCCAAGGACCGCTTCAGCATGGACCGGCCGAAGAACGACCAGCAGTTCGCGGGCTTCTTCCTCGATCCGCCCATCGTGGGCATCGTCGAAGCGCTCTACGGTGGCGCCCTGAAGGTCCCCTCCGCGCCGCGCTACGACCTCCTGCCGCTCGTCACCTACGCGGCGCCGATCGCGGCGAACGGCACCCCGGCCGGTCCCATCGGCGACATGCTGCGGTTGAACACCGGCGTTCCGGCCGCGGCCGCGGGGCAATCGACCCGCCTCGGCCTCATCGGCGGCGACGCCGCGGGCTATCCGAACGGGCGGCGACTCGCCGACGACGTGGTCGACATCACCCTGCGTGTTGCGATCGGAGGCGTGCTCGACCCGAGCTTCCCCGGTTTCGATGCGAACGTGAACGGGCGGCTCGGCGACGGCGTGAACCTCAACGACGCGCCGCTCGGAGACGTCTTCCCCTACCTCGGCCTGTGCCCGGACGGGCGCAACCGGCGGCACGTCGATCCCGGCGAACCCGGCGGCGGTCCGGTGAACTGAGCTCCTCTCACGCGAGGGCCGCCCGGGACCGGGCGGCCCTCTCCTCCCTCCTCCCCGATCTCCGTCTTCACCGTTCCGAACATGCAGAACCTCGCTCTTCTCGCCTTCTCCCTCCTCGGCAACGACTCGAACGTCGCTCCGAGCCCCGCCGAACTCCTCGTCCGCCGGGCCCTGACGGCCATCGAATCCCAGCCGAATCGCGCCGAGGCGTACAACCAGCTCGCCTTCGCTCTCTCGCGTCGCGCACGCGAGACCGCCGATCCGGCCTTCTACGAGAGAGCGCACGAGGCCATCCAGGTGTCGCTCGCGCTCGAGCCGGGGAACCTCGGCGCTCGCAAGCAGGAAGCCTGGGCGCTGCTCGGGCAGCATCGCTTCGGGGAGGCCGCCGATCTCGCCTCCGCGCTCAATCAGGAGGTTCCCGACGACGTGCTCGTCTACGGCTTCCTCGTCGACGCCCATGTCGAGCTCGGGAACTACGCGACGGCCGAGACGGCCTGCCAATGGATGCTCGACATGCGTCCGGGCAACGTTCCGGCCCTGACGCGCGCCGCCTACCTGCGTGAGATCTATGGCGACGTCGACGGCGCGCTCGATCTCTTGGGAGAGGCCTTCTACGGCGTTCCCGCCACGGAGAGCGAGGACCAGGCCTGGATCCTGACGCACATGTCGCACCTCCACCGGAGCGTCGGGCGCTACGACGTCGCGCGCGGGCTCGTCGAGCGCGCGCTCGGGCTCTTTCCCGACTACCACTACGCGCTGGCCGAGCTCGCGTGCATCCGCCTCTCGGAGGGCGACCCCCGGGCGGCCGCCGTGCTGCTGCGCAGGCGCTACGACGCGGCGCCCCACCCCGAGAACCTGCTCGATCTGGCGCGTGCGCTCCGTTCCGCCGGGGACGAGGAGGAAGCCCGCGCGCTCTTCGACCAGTTCGAGGAGGCGGCCATGAAGGAGTCGGAAGGATCCGACAACGCCAACCGCGAGCTCGTCGGCTACCTGGTCGACGACGTGGACGGCCGCGAGTCGGACGCCCTCGCCCTGGCGCGACGCGAGGTCGAGCGCCGGCACGACGTGTTCACCCGCGACGCGCTCGCCTGGGCGTTCCACTCGAACGGCCGGACCGAGGAGGCCCGGAAGGAGATCGAATCCGTCCTGGAGGTGGGCCTGCGCGAAGCGCGCGTCCTCTACCACGCCGGCGCGATCCTGGCCGCGAGCGGCGAGCCGGCCCGGGCCCGGGCGCTCCTCCGGGAGTCCCTGGTCCGCGATCCACGCTCCGAGGTTGCGCCCGGGGCGATCGACCTCCTGGCGGGCCTCCCCGGAGGAGACGCGGCGAGATAAGGCATCGACCGAGACGGGCCTTTCCCCCGACCCGCTTCCTTGATCGAGGATCCATGGGAACGATGCATCCGCTTCGCTGGCCGCTTCGTAACCTGGGATCGATGGTCGGAGAGCGCCAGCCCCGGGGAGTCGCGGACGACCTCCTTTCTCCTTCTCTCCCTACGAGTCCTCTCCAGGCGAGCCCGCCGGTTCAGGCCGCCCTCGCCACCCGGCTCGCGGCGATCGCCCAGGGCGACGAGCGCGCGCTCGGCGATCTCTACGACTCGACCGCGGGCCTGGTCTATGCGCTCGCCGAACGGATCCTGCGCGACGCCCGGGAGGCGGAAGAGGTCCTGGTCGAGGTCTTCCACTACGTGTGGAAGAAGGCACACCGCTACGACGCGAGCCGCGGAACGGTGACCGCTTGGTTGATGGTGATCACGCGCGGGCGCTCGCTCGACCGCGCGCGAGCCAGGACGGCGCGCGCGCGGCGCGAGGAGGAACTGCCCCCGGAGTCGAAGCTCTCCTCGTGCGCGGATCCGGCGGGATCCGCGGAAGCCGAGCTCATGGCCAGCGAGCGCAACGGTGCCCTGGGAAGGGCGCTCCAGGCGCTCTCGGAGCGGGAACGCCACGTGATCGAGCTCGCGTTCTTCCGCGGCCGGACGCACGAGGAGATCGCGCGCGACACGGGCTTGCCCCTGGGAACGATCAAGAGCCAGATCCGTCGCGGACTCGAGAGACTGCAGCAACTCCTGAGGACGCTGGAGACCGAGCGATGAGCGCGCCTTCCCGATCGAACGTGCAGGAACGAGGCGAGTGCCCTTGGCGTGACACGGCCCATTCGTTCGTTCTCGGGATCCTCTCCGCAGTGGAGGACCAGGGATTCCGGGAGCACCTGCTCGAGGGTTGCGGCTCCTGCGGCCGAGAGCTGGAGGAATCCCGTGCGCTGGTCGCCGACCTCGACGTCGCGCGTGTCCAACGAGCCGGCGCTACCGGCGCGTCCGTCCTCCCGCGAGCCCTGCGGGCCAAGGCCCTGGCGGACCTCGGTCCGCGCCCGGCGCGCAAGACGCCCTTCTCGAGTCTCTTCGGGGAGGAGCAGCGCCCTCGAGAGAAGCTCCGGTTGCCCTCGAATCTCCCCGGGGTCTCGCTCGTCCTCGATTCGGAAGAGGGCTGGGTCGAAACCCAGGTGCCGGGCGTCTCGTTCAAGACGCTCTTCGAGGACCGCGAGCGCCGCTTCGCGACGGCGCTCGTGCGCATGGCTCCGGGGTCCTCCTACCCCAGCCACCGTCACGCTGGGATCGAGGAATGCTACGTGATCTCGGGCGACGTCTCGCTGGGGGATCACACCTTCGGCGGGGGCGACTACCTGGTCTCCCAGGTAGGTTCGATCCATCCGCCGCACGAGACGGACGGCGGATGCGTGCTGCTGATCGTCTCGAGCCAGGACGACCAGCTCCTCGAAGAGTGACCCTACCGGGGGCCTCGACGGATCCTAGGGCGTGAACGGCAGCGCCAAGGGTGCCGCGAACGGATCGCCCGCGATCGAGGCGAGGAAGCGGTGGAGCTCCAGTTCGAAGGGCTCGGTTCCCCAGCCGGCCGGCGGCGGATCGACGACGAGCTCTCCGTTCGCGACCGTCGTGGAGATCGCGAGCGCGCTCCCGCTCGCGGTCACGGCGCGCACGGCGCCGGGCACGACCGATGCGCTGGCGAGATCGTCGGAGAAGGTCACGACGATCGGGTCGTTCGCGCCCAGGCTCTGGGTGAGCGCAGGGCGGGTGGCGACCGGCCGGAAGAGCGTCCGGGGAACGAGGTCGCCCGCGCCCGGATCCCCGCCCTGCGGGGCGCCGTACACGCCCGCGTCGACCGCGAGCCCGCCCGGCGGCGTCATGCCCGTGGCGAGCGCGGGGGACCCGACCGGGAGGTGGTAGTCCTCCAGCACGCCGGCTCCGGGGGCGAAGGCGGCGAGCATGCCCGGTGCGACGAAGGCGCTCGGCGTCGCGCCGAGCGTCACGCTCGTGCCCGAGATCTGCGAGGCCGTGAGCCCGATGCCGTCGTCGGCGAGTTCGAGCGCGGCCGCACCCTGGAAGCTCGGGGTCTGGGCCAAGGTGAGCGTGCTTCCCGCCACAGCGAGCACGAGCCGGTACTCCTCCGGCCCGTTCTCGAACAGGCCGATCGTCGGGTCGTTCGTGCTCGTGCAGGCGGTCGTCCGGACGTCCGTCCACGGACTCGTCTGGAGCCACGCGATGCTGGAGGCCGCCGAGGACTCGACCGTGTCGCTCGAGATGCCGCCGCCCAGGTTGCCCGCCACGATGCAGTGGCTGGCGGCGATCGGTCGGTTGCCGAAGGTCGCGCGGATCCCGCTCCCCTGGTTCGAGGCCGCGACGCACGCAGCGACGACCGCGACGCCCGGGTCGGCCTCGGAGCTCACGAGGATCCCGTCGCCCGCGTTCGCCGTGGCGAGCAGGCGGTGGAGGAAGAGGTCGACGTACGCGTCGGCGTCGACGTGGAAGCCGGCGATGCGGTTGGCGCGGGCGACGGAGTCCCGCACGAGGACGTTCGCGCTCCACAGCGGGAAGGCTTCGTATTCCACGTCGACGAGGCATCCGTCCGATCCGTTTTCCTCGAAGCGCGAGCCGCGGATCTCGACGATGAAACGTCCACCCGTGGGCCCGCCGAGAGTCGGCGCGTTCAGGCTCGCATCGAGCCCCTCGGTCCCGTTGCCCAGGAAGGAACAGCCCGAGATCTTCAGGCTCGCCGAATCACCGTCCAGCGCGACGAGGGGGCCGAGATCGACTCCTTCCTGGCCGTTCGAGAGGAAACTCGACGCATCCAGCAAGAGATCGTAGGCGCCGAGGAGCGACAGGCCGTCGGCGCCGTTGCCGCTCGAGCTCGAGCTCGCCACGACGAGGTCGTAGTCCTCGACCTTCGTGTTGCGCAGACGGATGCCACGGTCCGTGAAACCGGAAACCGAGACCGCGCGCAGCTCGAGGCCCGCGTCGACCACGTCGACGCCCACGGTGCCCGCGCCGTTCCCCATCAATGCGAGACCGTCGAGGACCGCGGGAGGGTCACCCCCTTGCACGCCCACGCCGCTCGCCCCCGCCGGGACGTTCCACACCGTCGACGAGGCGAGCGCATCGCGGAGGTCGAGATCGAAGCTCACGTCGAAACTGCCCTGCACGTGCACGCCGGAGAAGAGAGGCAGGAAGGCGGCATCGTAGGCGCCGCCGGCGATCCACACGTTGCCGCCGCCCTGCAGGAACGCCGTGAGGAGCGCGCTCGTGACATCGGGGAAGGCGGTCGCGGGCGTTAGACCGTCGGGGTTCGCCGCGGTGGAAGCGGCGTCGACGTAGAGGGGCGCGCCCGGCCGGGCCCGGAGCACGACGCCGGTCGGCACGTAGATCCCCGCGCCCGCTTCCCGGATGCCCAGGCCGAAGTAGTACACCGTTCCGTCGACGAGTCCGTTCAGCGTGAGCGCGTCGCCGGAGGGCTGCTGCACGACGGGCGCTCCTGCGTAGACGGAGGCGCGCGTGCTCGACGAGAAGAGCGCGACCTCGAAGCCGGCGGGGGCGCCCCGCCATTGAACGCGCACCGCCCCGGGGCCCGCCGCGGCGGCGACGAGTCCGGCGAGGAGGGGCGAGGCGCTCGGCAGGGGAGGCGGCGGATTCGAGCCGCCCGAAGAAGGGCCGCCTCCCCCTGCACAGGAGGCGGCCACGGAGAGGAGCAGGGCCGCGAAGGTGCGAATCGAGGTGCTCATGTCGGGAAGGGGATGCGTCGCAGGGGTCTCGCGGGTCAGTTGCAGAAGGTCATCTGGAGACCTTCGCTCATCGCCCATCCCTGCACCGCGCCGGGATCCTGCACGGCGAACTGGGCGAAGCCGGTGAAGCCGGAGGCGCCCGTGAGAGGACCCGGATCGAAGGTGTAGGAGCCCGCGCCCGCGGCGCCCGGGGTCCCGGAGAGCGTCACGAACTGGTTGAAGTGCTGGCCCACCGAGATGTTGACCAGGATCGTCCCGCCCCGGAAGGGGAGCGCGGCGGATCCGGTGCTGAGGATGAGGATCGCGAACGCGCCGCCGCGGCCGTTCTGCATCTCGATCCTCCAATCCGGGTTCGCGACGCTCGGCGCTCCGCCCGACGTGGTGATGTGGGGCACGGTGCCTCCGGTCCCCGCCAGTCCCGCACCGTAGTTGGTGGCGAAGGGACAGTTCGGGAGCGTGGCGTTCAGGGTCCTGGCGCCGGTGATCAGGACGTTCTTCACGCTTGCCGATCCGAGGGCTTGGGAGAAGTCTGGCGTGAACATCACGTCGATGGTGGTGAAGGGCACGATGACCGCGTACTGGCCCGCGGCGTCCGTGCTGTCGGAGCACACCACGACCTCGGCGAGCGTCGCCGAGCGCTCGACGTCGATGTCGACTCCAGCGACCGGTTGACCACTCGCGTTCCTCACGGTGCCGGAGAGGACGGCACCCGGAGCGAGCTGGAAGAGGCCGAGGTCGAGGTCGCTCGACACGGCGATGCCGAACACGCCCGTTGCCACCAGGAGGTCACCCGGATCGGGGCAGACCTCCAGGTCGAAGAGGCCGGAGGGGACCACGAGGGAGAACTCCCCGCTGCAATCGGTGCTGTCTCCTGGCGTGAAGAGCTTCTCGTGCGCGGAGTCGAATACGTCGAGGTCCGCATCCTCGACCGGATCACCATTTGGGTCCTCCACCGTTCCTGTGAGGACGAACCCGGGCTCGAGCGTGATCGTGGGCAGGGTCGTGTTTCCGCTGGGAGAGAGCTGGATCGCCGTGGAGGCGAGGATGGCGCTGAAGACCGGCGTCGCGTCGATCCTGAGCTCGATCGGACCGGCGGGCACGGCGACGATGAAGTTCCCGAAGGCGTCGGTGAAGTCGTTCGTCAGGACGAGGGCGTCTCCCGCGGTCTCGTCGATGACGTCGATGTTCGCGCCCCCCACCGGGAAGCCGTTCGTCTCCTCGACGTGGCCCGCGAGGGAAACGCCGGGCGGCAGGGAGATCGTTCCCATGTTCGTCGTGCCGACCACCACGACGGGTTCGATCTCGAAGACGAGATGGGTCGTGGTCGGAGGGGGAGGCGGAATGAACGTGATCCGGTAGACGCCGGCCGGGATCGTCGTGGTGAAGAAGCCGTTCAGGTCGGTCCCGTCGTTGAAGAGCGTCGGATCGCCGCCGCCCCCGAGGTTCTTGGCGTCGATGTCGACGCCGACGACGCCGTTCCCGTTCGAGTCGACCACCTGTCCGGTGATCGTGTCGGCGGCGGCGGGGAGGGAAAGGAGAACGAGGATCAGGGGGCGAAGGGTCTTGTTCACGTGGAGGCTCCTCCTGGGGCGGGGTCTTGACCTTCTCGGAGCCGTGGTTGGGCAAAGCCGGTGCCAGGGCCTCGATGCCCGTCTCGCCGGGAACGCAGCGCGAGCCGGCGGCTGCGCGCGGTTCCTCGGATCCAGGAGTTGGACGCGAGAGCGGATCGCTGGACGAGGGCCGTCGTTCGGAGGTCCGCGACGGGCTCCGCCTCTCCGAAACGGTCATCGTCGAGCTGGCACCACGGTTGCCAAAGACGCCGCCCGTGCGACACGACCTCGACAGCGATCCGTTCCTTCGAGCGCCCGCGAGCACCCTTTCCGGACCGTGGGCGCGGGCCACGGCCGAGGAGGGTCGGCCTCGGATCCTGCTCTACAGCCACGACTCGTTCGGCCTCGGCCACCTGCGCCGGTCGCTCACGTTGGCCGCCGAGCTCGCCCAGGCGTTTCCCGAGGCGAGCCTGCTGCTCGTCACCGGGTCGCCCTGCGCCACCTTCTTCGATCTCCCTCCGCGCGTCGGGCTGGTCAAGCTGCCCTCGGTCACGAAGGACGAGAGCGGGGCCTACGCGCCGCGCGGACTGCCCGGCTCCCTCTCCTTCACGCTGCGTCTCCGGCGTGGTCTGATCCAGGAGACCTTCCGCACCTACGAGCCGGACCTCCTCATCGTCGATCACCAGGTCGTCGGTCTACTGGGAGAGATGCTCGGAGTCCTGCGCGAGGCGAAGAAGCGCGGCACCCGCACGATCCTCGGCGTTCGCGACGTCATCGATTCGCCCGAGGTCGTGGCGCGCGAGTGGGGATCGGACGACTGTCGCTGGGCGCTCTCCGAGGGCTACGACCGCGTGTGCGTGTACGGAGCACCCGAGGTGTTCGACGCGCGTCACGAGTACCCGATTCCGCCCGAGCTCGGAGAGCGCCTCGAGTTCACGGGATACGTGGTCCGCCCGAGCGCGCACCTGCCCTTCCGGCCGGTGCCCTCGCTGCGCCCGCAGGTGCTCGTGACCATGGGCGGCGGCGAGGACGGAGCCGAGCGCATCGATGCGTACCTCTCCGCGCTCGAGCTCGAGCCCTCGGACTGGGAGAGCGTGGTCGTGGCCGGCCCCCTGCTCGACACCCGCGAAGCGCGCCGGCTGCGGCGTCGCGCGGAGGCGCTCGGCAGCGTCCGCCTGCACCGATTCCACGCCGATCTCCCGCATCTCCTGGCCCAGTGCCAGGCCGTGGTCTCGATGGCCGGCTACAACACCTGCGCCGAGATCCTGCGCAGTCGCCGGCCCTCCGTGCTCCTGCCTCGCACCTGGCCGCGCCTGGAACAACGGATTCGCGCGGAGCGCCTGGCGGCGCTCGGCCTGACGGACGTTCCGGAGCTCGAACCGATCCAGGTGCGACGCGCGATCGAGCGCGCGCTCGCGCGCGGCGGGGTCGGGGAACGCATGCCGAACCTCGACGGCGCACGTCGCGTGAGCGAGATCGCGGGCGAGCTGCTCTCGCTCCCCGTCCGTCCCTTCGTCCGTCGGTCCCACTCGCCCGAGGCCCTCGTGTCGTGAGTTCCCCCCGCCTCGCCTACCTGCTGAAGAAGTTCCCGCGCCTCTCGGAGACCTTCGTCCAGAACGAGATCCTCTCCCAGGAGCGGCTGGGAGCGGAGATCCACGTCTTCTCGCGGCGCAAGCCCGACGACGAGCCACGCCATCCGGAGTTCCGTGGACTGCGCGCGACCGTCGAGGTGCTCCCCGATCCCAAGGAGATCGATCCCTGGAGGGTGCTCTTCGCGGGGCGCGATCCGGAGGCGAAGCTCGAGCGCGTGCGGTCGGTCGTGCGCACCGCGCGCGACTGGAATCACCCGCGTTTCCCGGGCTTGCTCGCCGAGGCCCTGCACCTCGTCGAGCGCACGCAGGAACTGGGGATCGAACACGTCCACGCCCACTTCGCCACGGATTCGGCGCTGGTGGCGATGCTCCTGCGTGAACTCGGAGGCCCGACCTACAGCATCACCGCCCACGCCAAGGACATCTACCGGAACACGGTCGACGTCGCTCTCCTCGATCGACTGTTCGGCCAAGCCGAATTCGTCGTGACCGTCTGCGACGCCAACGTGCGCTTCCTCGCCGAACGCCTGGGCGCACGGGCCATGGACCACGTGCGCCGGCTCTACAACGGGGTCGATCTTTCGACCTTCTCTCCCTCGACCCTCCCCCGAGAGCCGGCGCACGTCCCTTCCCCCCAAGTCCTCGAGCCCCAAGTCCTCTCGATCGGGCGCTTGATCGAGAAGAAGGGCTTCCACGTGCTGCTCGAGGCCCTGGCGTTGCTCGAGCGGCGCGGTCTGTGCGTCGAGGCCACGTTCGTTGGCGAGGGCGAGGAGCGTCCCCGCCTCGAGCGACGCATCGCGGAACTCGGCCTCGGGGACGGCGTGCGCCTCGTGGGCGCCCTGGATCAGGACCAAGTGCGCGGGCTCTTGCGCACGGCGGCGGTCCTGTGCTTGCCGTGCCTGGTGGGTCGAGACGGCAACCGCGACGCGCTCCCCACCGTGCTGCTCGAGGCCCTGGCAAGCGGTCTCCCCGCGATCTCGACGCCCGTCACGGGCATCCCCGAGATCCTCGATCACGGTCGCGCCGGAGTCCTCGTGCCGGAGAACGACCCGCTCGCCACCGCGGACGCACTGGAAGAGCTGCTGCGCGATCCGGGTCGGCGTGACCGTCTGGCGCGTGCCGGGCGCGCCCGGGCCGAGGAGCTCTTCGACGCCCGCAAGAACGCCCTCACGCTACGCGGCTGGTTCGAGGAAGCCCTCGAGAGGAGGGCTGCGTGCGCATCGCCTGCCTGAACCAGGACCCGGGGATCGCCCCGGGGCGTCGCAAGGGCGCGGCCGTGCACCTCTTGTCCATGCGGCGCGCCTTCGAGTCCCTGGGAAACGAGGTCCTGGCGGTCGACGAGAGCGATCCGGCGACCGCGCGCGAGCGCCTCGAGCGCGCGCACGCCGAGCGTCCGCTCGACCTGGTCTACGAGCGTCACGCCCTGCGCGCCACGGTCGGAGCTTCCTTCGCGCGGGAGCGCGAGGTTCCGCTCGCGCTCGAGGTCAACGCGCCGCTCGCCGAGGAGGAGGAGCGCTGGCGGGCCGCGCCGGGCAGGCCCGACCTCGACGGCGAGCGCCTGGTCTTCTCGCGCGCCGATCTCGTGCTGGCGGTCTCGCACCAGGTGGCGCGCTATGCCTTCGCTCGCGGCGCGCGCGCCGAGAGCCTGCACGTCTTCCCTAACGGAGTGGACCTGGAGCGTTTCCGCCCGCGTCCGGCGGGCGACGCGCTGCGCTCGTCGCTCGTGCCGGAGGGGCGCTTCGCGCTCGGCTTCCACGGGCGCTTGCGTCCCTGGCACGGTTTCGAGCGGCTGGTCGCGTCCACGCGCGAGCTCGTCGACCTCGGCCTCCCGGTGCACCTCGTGCTCGTCGGCGAGGGAGACTTCGACAAGGATCTCGCGGGCCGCGTGCCGGCGGACTCGGTGACCCGCGTTCCCTGGGTCGACCACGACGAGGTCGGACGCTACGTGGCCGCCTTCGACGCCCTGCCGCTTTCCTACCCACCCGACGCCCCGTGCTACTTCTCGCCGCTGAAGCTGGCGGAGGCGATGGCCTGCGGCGTCGTGCCCCTCGTCCCGGACCTGGGGGACCTCTCGGAGGCGGTGCGGGACGGCCACGACGGCATCGTGTACCCCGCGCGCGATCCTGCGGCCCTCGCGCAGGGGATCCGGCGCCTGATCGAGGATCCCGCCCAGGCCGCCCGACTGGCGCGCGGCGCCGTGCGCTCCGCTCAGGAGAAGAGCTGGGAGCGCATCGCCGCCTTCGTGCTCGGGTTCGTCGGCGCGCGCGCGAGGAGGTAGGTCATGGCGAACCCGAACGTCCCCCTCCAGCTCGCGGGCATGATCCGGCGCTTCTCCGCCGACCTCCTGCCGCATCGCCTGCGCTTCCTCGGGATCGGTCTCTACTCGCTCGTGCTGGCCGGATTGGAGGTGCTGCGGCCCTGGCCGATCCAGTGGGTCTTCGACGGAGCGCTCCATCCGACCGGGAAGATCCCCTTCGCTCCGCGCACGGTGCTGTGGAGCGGAGTCGTCGCGGTGCTCGTCATCGCGGTCCTGGCGGCCTTGCTGCAGTACGCGCGCGAGATCGCCGTGGCCGATGTGGGCGCGCGCGTCTCGCGCGGCATGCGTCACCGCATCTTCGCCCACCTCGCGCGCCTCTCGCCGCTCTATCACGCACGGCACAAGTCGGGCGACCTCCTGGTGCGGCTGATGGGCGACGTCCCGATGGTGACCGACGTGGTCGTCGACTCCTCCATGGACCTGGTCGGCCGGGCGATCGTGGTGGCCGGCACTGTCGCGGTGATGCTCTACATCGATCCCGTGCTCACGCTGGCCTCCTTCGCCGTGGTCCCGCTGCTCTTCCTCTTGACGCGCTGGACCTCGCGGCGGATCAACGTGGCCGTCAAGAAGCAGCGGAACAAGGAGGGCGATCTCGCCGACTACCTGCACGAGGCCATCGCCGCGACGGAGACGATCCAGTCGCTCGGGGGGACGGAAGTGGTCCTGGAGCGATTCGCCAAGGGCAACCGGCGTACGGCGCGGGCGGGTCTGAAGGCGAAGCGGCTCGCCGCTTCGCTGGCGGTCTGGGTCGAATCCATGCTCGGGTTCGTGCTGGCGGGCGTGCTCCTGCTCGGGAGCCTGCGCGTGCTTTCCGACAGTCCCGACCCCCTGACCGCCGGGAAGCTCCTGGTCTTCATCGCCTACGTGCGCAACCTGGTGAAGCCCGTGCGCTCGGTCTCCAAACACGCGGCCCGCATCGCCAAGGGCGCCGCCTGCGGCGAGCGCATCCTGTCGGTGCTCTCCGAGGCTTCCTTCGTGACGAGCGCTCCCGGGGCCGACCCCGCTCCCGCGGCGCCGCGCGAGCTCGCCTTCGAGGACGTCCACTTCGCCTACCGGGAGGACGTCCCGGCCCTGGCGGGCTTCTCGGCCGCGTTCCGTCGCGGGGAGCTCTCGGCCCTGGTGGGCCGGAGCGGCGCCGGCAAGTCGACCGCCGCCGCGCTCGCCCAGAGGCTCTTCGATCCCGACCAGGGGAGCATCCGATTGGACGGGCGGGCGCTGCCGGAGCTCGAGCTCTCCTCCCTGCGCGAACGCGTGGGGCTCGCGCTGCAGAAGAACGTCTTCTTCGGCGAATCGCTGCGCGAGAACCTGCTCCTCGCGCGACCCGACGCCACCGACGCGGAGCTCTGGGATGCGCTGCGGGCGGCCGGGGCGGACGAGTTCGTCCGCGGACTGCCCGAAGGCCTCGACGCCTCGCTGGGCTCGGGCGGCGTCGGCCTCTCGGGCGGAGAGCTCTCGCGCCTCGCGCTCGCGCGCACCCTGCTGCGTCGCGCCGGCGTGCTGATCGTCGACGAGCCCTTCGCGGGCCTCGACCGCGCGGCGATGCTGCGCGCCGCGGAGACTCTGCGCGTTCTCGCGCGCGAGCGCATCGTGATCGTGATCGCCCACGACTTCGAGGACCTCGAGGTCTACGACCGCGTGGTGTTCCTGGACGGAGGGCGGAAGATCGACGAGGGCCGACACGCCGACCTGCTCGAGCGCCAGCCGCTCTACCGTCAGGTCGTCCGCACCGCGCTGGGAGTCTACGCATGAGCGGGCTGCGTCCTCGGGAGCGGGACGCGGCGCTGCCCGCGCGCGCGGGCGAGCCGCGGCTCGCCGCGCCCGGCGTCGAGGAGATCGCACGGGGCTTCCGCGAGGCTCTGGCGCCCGAGGGAGCTCCGTTCGTCACCCGCGTCGAATGGACCTACGCGCGCTGGAAGCCGGGGGTCTCGATCACCTGCGCCTACGCTCTCGCCCTCGAAGACGGGACGAGCGTCGTGGTCGCCGCCAAGCGCTACGTCGACGGCAAGGACCGCCTGCTCGCCGCGCGCGCGGCCGCCGGCGACGGGCCGGGAGGTCCGCGCCGGCGAGCCTGGTTCGAGGACGCGCAGCTCGTGCTCTGGACGCCCGCCGGCGATCGCGAACTCGCAGGGCTCGACGAGCGCAAGCTCGCGCGCGCCGCGGAAGGGGCCGGCCTCGTTCCCGTGCGCGCGATCCGGCGTCGTCGCCTCGAGCGCGCCCTCCTGCGCTACAAGCCGGAGCGTAGAGCGGTGCTGCGCCTGGATCTTTGCCTGCGCGACGCAGAGCCGGATCGGTTGCGGATCCTCGCGCGCGTCCACCCGCGCGAGCGAGCCGGTGAGATCGCCGAGAGCCGACGAGCCCTGCGGGAGCTCGGCGGAGAGGAGTTCGTGCCGGCGTTCCTGGGCGCCGACACGGAGGCGGGGATCCTGTTCGAAGCCTGGCTCGAGGTCGACGCGGCGGCGCCGGGCACCTTCGGGCACGCGCGCGAAGCGGGGCGCCTCCTCGCTTCCCTGCACCGACTGCCGGTCGACCCCGAGGCGCTCCGGACCGAATCCGAGGTCGACGACTTGGCGCCGCTCTTCGCGATCGATCCGGCACTCGAACGCGCCGTCGCCGGCCTTCCGGCGCTGCCGACCGGGGGACCCTACGCCTGGCGTCACGGGGACTTCCACCCCGACCAGATCGCTCGCGAGCGACGCACGGGCCGGCCGCGGCTCCTCGATCTCGACCGGGTCGGCGTGGGCGATCCCCTGCGCGATCTCGCCTCGTGGATCGCCGATCACCTGGACGAGGATCCCGGGACGTCCTTCGAGGCGGCGGCGTTCCCCCTGCTCGAGTGCTACGAGGAATCCGGCGGACTCGAGGTCGATCCGAGGCGCCTCGAGCTCCTCGTGGCGGACGAGCTCGTCCTGCGCGGCGCCGCGGCGATCCGCCGCCTGCAAGCGGGGGCCGTGGAGCACGCGCGGCGCGCGCTCGAGCACGCGCGTGAGATCGCGCGGCGCGGGAGGGTCCGAGCGTGAGGCCGCTCCTGGACGTGGCCCTCGACGAGCTCGCGCTCTTCGTGCCCGAGCCCCGGGCCGGGGTCGAACGCGTCGACGTGGACGATCAGGGAGCCGTGCACCTCACCCACGTCGGCCGCGAGGGAACGCGTTGGTTCACCTTCGACGATCGGGGACTGCTCGAGCGCCACCCCAAGGACGACGACGCCCTCCCGATCGCGCGCAGGCTCCAGGGCGGAGAGACGATCTTCACCTACCGGCCCGGAAGGCGCGTCGTGGTCGAGCAGCGGACGCGCGGCGAGCGGCGCATCGCCAAGGGCTATCGGCGCAAGCGCTCGCGCGAAGCCCTGCGCCGACACCAGGTGGCCGAGGGCGCGAGTCGGCGCGGAGGCTTCCGCATCGCCCGGCTCCTGGTCCACCACCGCGACGAGGAGGCGCTCGTCTTCGAGCCGATCGAGGGGCATCCGCTGTGGCTCGACGGCGAAGGGGTCGAGGGTTGCTTCCGGCTGGGGAAGGCGCTCGCCCACTTCCAGACCACCTACGTCGGCGACGCACTGGACGTGTTCGGTCCGGAGCAGGAGCTCGCCGTGCTCGAGCGCTGGCGCGAGAAAGCGGAGCGCGCGCTCGGCGGCCCGCCGCAGGGGTGGCTCGCGGCGAGGGATCGCGTGCGCGAGGTCGCGGGCGAGCTCCCCGAGCCCCGCATCGGACTCGTGCACCGCGACTTCCACGACGGCCAGTGCATCGAGACGCCGGACGGCATCGCGCTCCTGGACTTCGATCAGCTCGCGCGCGGGGACGTAGCCCTGGATCCGGCGAACTTCCTGGCGCACCTGTCCCTGCGCGGCATGCAAGGCGAGAGCGGCGCCGACGAGTCGAGCGCACACGCCTGCGGCGAGGCGCTGCTCGCGGGGCTCGACCGTCAGGACGAAGAGGGCTTCTGGATCCGCCTGCGCTTCTACGAAGCCACCACCTTCCTGAGGCTCGCACTCCTGTACTCGCTGCGACCCCGCTGGGCCGAACACGCGCCGACCCTGCTGCGTCTGGGAGAGAGATGTCTCGACGACCTCGTGAGGATCGGATAGCCGAACATGCTCTGCGCCGTACTGCTCTCGCTGCAAGCGTCCATGCCGACCCCGCTCGCAGAAGGCCCCGAGGTCCTCCAGGTCGGACACTGGATCGAGGCCCGGGGCACCCTTGAAGGCGAGCGCTTCGTCGCGTCCAAGGTGGAGCTCCTCCTGCCGCGGGAGTTCGAGGTCTTGATCGGGACGGTCCCCGCCGACGAGGACGATCCCGAGCGCTTCCGGCTCTTGGGGCAGCCCGTGCACGTTTCGGAACGGACGGAGTGGGACGGGGTGGAGCAGGGAAAGGTCGCCGGCAAGCAGGTCAAGGTCGAGGGCCGCTGGCAGGGCCCGGGCAAGCTCTCCGCGCGCGACGTCTCCCTGCGCGAGGCGGGGCGCGATCGCGTAGGCGGCCGGATCGACGCGCTCGAGCGCGTCACGGGCGGATTCGAGGCCCGAGTCATGCGCTACGTGCTCTTCGTGCCGGACGGGACCGAGGTCGAGCTCGAGAAGCCCCTGGCGGAGATCCCGTTCGCGCCCGCGCGTCAGGTGACGGCCTTCGAGGGATCGCCCTCCGAGCTCGAGATCGAGTTCGGCAAGGACGACGACCAGTTGGGCGAAGGAATCGAGCTCCTCGACGGGCTGACGCTCGAGGGCCTCTTCGAATTGCAGTCCGTGCTCGAGGAAGGCTACGACCTCGACCGCACCCGGGCCGAGGATCGGCTGGACGTGCGCGCCTCGGAGCGCCTGCGGCTCTCGTGGCGGCCGTTGGAGGACTTCTCGGCGGTCGCCGAGCTGCGCTATTCGCACACCTGGCGCGACGACGAGAAGGACGGCCGCTCGAACGAGGGCGACCCGGAGCTCGGCGAGGCCTACCTCCATTGGAGCGACCTGGGATTCGACGGCTTCGACGTCGTCCTGGGCCGCCAGGACTTCGACGATCCGCGCGAGTGGATCTACGACCAGAACCTGGATGCGCTGCGGGTCTTCTGGAAGCTCGGAAGCGCGATCCTCGAGCTCTCGACGAGCACCACGTTCGCGGACGGCAGCGCGCGCGACGACGAGTCGACGAACTGGATCGCCTACCTGTCGAACGGGGAGAAGAAGAAGCACCTCGCGGCCTGGGCGATGGTCCGCGACGTCGATCTCGCCGGGCAGGAGGAGCAGGACCTCTACGTCGGCGCGCGGGTGCTCGGCAAGTGGCTGCCCGCGACCAAGCTCTGGCTCGACGGCGCCTACCTCGCGGGCGAGCGCGGGACGAGCGATCTCGCCGCCTTCGGCTACGACGCGGGCGCGACCTGGGCGCCGGACTTCCTCGGGCCGTTCTCGCTCACGCTCGGTTATGCGCTCGGCAGCGGCGACGAGACGCCGGGCTCGGGCGACGACGAGACCTTCCGCCAGACGGGCTACCAGGACAACACGGCGAAGTTCGACGGCGTGACCTCGTTCCAGTACTACGGCGAGCTCGCCGATCCGGAGCTCTCGAACCTCGGGATCCTCACGGCAGGGATCGGCGTCCGGCTCGGCGAGGACACCTCGATCGACCTCGTCTACCACGACTACATGCAGGACGTGCGGGCGACGAGCTTCCTCGACGCCGGCGTCGATCCGGATCCGAACGGACTCGACGCCGACCTGGGGCAGGAGCTCGACCTCGTCTTCGGCTGCCGCAAGTGGAAGCACTGGGACCTGGAGATCGTGGGCGCGGTCTTCGACCCCGGTCCGGGCTTCGACGAACAGGACCAGGCCACCTTCGCGAAGTTCCAGCTGCGGTACCGGTTCTGATCGGAGCCGAGCCCGTTGACGGTGAGGGGCCCTCAGAGGGACGCACCCGCCCGCTATCCTCGATGCCGGAGGAATCCCATGGACTGGAAACTCTTCGGACGGGTGTTCGGGACGGTCTTCGTGGCGGAGCTCGGGGACAAGACGCAGCTCGCGACGCTGCTCTTCGCGTCCGAGGCGAAGAACCCGAAGACCACAGTGTTCCTGGCCTCCGCCGTGGCCCTGGTCGCGACCTCCGCGATCGGCGTCCTCGGAGGATCCGCGCTCACGCGCGTCGTGAGCCCCCGGCTCCTGGCGTGGATCGCGGGGCTCGGCTTCGTCGCGATCGGGCTGTGGACGATCTGGAAGGCGGGCGCGGCGGAGTCTTAGTCAGTCCAGGTCCAGCCCGAGCGGCGGCCGCGGGGGGTCCCGTGCTCGCCACCACTTCTCCCGCCGAGGCGTAAGATGGAGAACGCTCGCCAGGAAACCGCCATGAGATCTCTCCGAGTCCTATCGTTCCCGATCGCTCTCCTCCTCGCCGGCGCCGCGCCCGCCTTTCCCCAGAGCTCCTGGGTCCAGAGCAACAAGATCACCCCGACCGCGACGAGCACGTCCACGCAACAGAAGTTCGGAGCCTCCCTCGCGTCGTTCGGCGATTGGCTCCTTGCGGGGTCGTTCGAACAGGGCGGAACCGGTTCCGCCTATCTGTTCGAGCGACAGGGCTCCGCCTGGGGCGAGACCTACGAGTTCTATCCGGACGCGATGCTCCCGGACGACGAATTCGGGAGGGCGGTCGCTCTCGGTCAGGGCGTCGCCGTCGTGGGCGCCCCGAGCGCCTATGACTCCGGCGCGGCCTACGTCTATGAAGGAGCTGGGAGCATCTGGTCCGAGGCCGCCTGCTTCTTGCTCCAGCCACTCCAGCAAGGCGCCTTGCTGGGGTGGTCCGTGGCCGTGTCGGGCGACGTGGCCCTGATCGGGGCGCCCGGGATCTCCAAGGTCTTCGCGCTGGAACGCTCCTCGGGGATCTGGAGCTGGAAGGGCGAGCTCGTTCCATCCGGCTTCGTTCCCGCCGAGTTCGGCTATTCCATCGCCATCGAAGGCACGACAGCGGTCGTGGGTTCTTCCGGAGATGGCTCCGTGCGCGTGTTCGATCGGAGCTCGGGTGTCTGGTCGGAAACGGCCGAGCTCGTCTCGGGCGATCTGGACCTCGAACGATTCGGAGCCTCCGTGTCGATCCGCGGCGGCGGGATCTTGGTCGGCGCGCCGGAGGAAGACGGGGACGGCGCGGCCGTTCTCTTCGTCCTCGGCGCCTCGGGCTGGTCCCAGACGGCCGAGTGGAGGAGCGCGACGGTCCTTCCTTCGAGCGAGTTCGGTTTCGCGGTCGTGCTCGGCGCGGACATCGCCGTCGTCGGAGCGCCGGGGGACGAGGATTCCGGGGTCCTCGGATCCGCGCACGTCTTCGAGCGCCGCAGCTCGTCCTGGGTGGAGACGGCCCAGTTGGATCCCGACGTCGGGCCCGGAGAGGGAACCTTCGGCTCGAGCGTGGCTCTGGTGGATCAGAACGTCCTCGTCAACATCGGACTGAACGACAGCGGGGTGATCGGCTACCTGGGCGCGATCAACGTCTGGGGCAAGACGGGCGGCCCGAGCGGCAAGACGGCCTTCTTGAGCGGGAGCTTCCCCAGGAAGCGCCAGTGATTCCCTGAGACGGCGCGGGTCGCAGGGGCGCTCGGCGGAACGTTGCCTCGGGACGATGCGGCGTCTTGCGGCCTTGGGATCGACCAGGCGACCGCTGTTGACCGTGCACCTCGAACGCTAGGCTTCCGGCCCCATGAGCGCCACCCACGGATCCAAGGGCGGCACTCCGCATCCTCCGGCGGCGCTCGGCGTGCTCGCGTTCGCCATGGCGCTCTCGCTGCCGGGGATGATCCTCGGCCTCTCCGGCTTCCACGCGGGGGAATCCCCGTTCCTTGGGCTGCTCGTGTTCGGCGGAGCGATCGTGTCGGCGGCCTTCGTGCTCACCTGGGCCGCCGAGCTCGCGCAGCTCGACATCGGATCGAGCCTCGCGATCGTCTTCGTCGCGCTCGTCACGGTGCTCCCCGAGTACGCGGTCGACATGCTGCTCGCCTGGAACGCGGCCATCGACGCAGGGGATCAGAACATGGCGCTGGCGAACATGACCGGCGCGAATCGGCTGCTGATCGGGATCGGATGGCCGGTCGTGGCGCTGATCGTCTGGTACAAGAAGGGCGGGCGCGAGGTACTGCTCGGCAAGGATCGTTCACCGGACGTCATCTGGCTCACGATCGCGACGCTCTACAGCGTCGTGATCCCGCTCAAGGGGACGCTCGCCTGGTACGACGCGCTCTTCCTGATCGGGATCTACGGACTGTACGTGCTGGGCTCGAAGAACGAGCCCGAGGAGGAACACGATCTGGTCGGGCCGCCGCAGGTCATGGCGGGCTGGAAACCCGCGCGCCGCAAGAAGGCGACGGCGCTGCTCTTCGTGTGGGCCGCCGCCGCCATCTTCCTGTGCGTTCATCCCTTCGTGGAATCGCTGAAGACGAGCGGCGCGAGCCTCGGCATCGACCCGACGTTCTTCATCCAGTGGCTCGCTCCGCTCGCCTCGGAGTCGCCCGAGTTCGTGGTCGTGGTGCTGCTCACGCTGCGCGGCCGAGCCGACATGGGCCTGGGAGCTTTCGTCTCGAGCAAGGTGAACCAATGGACGCTGCTCGTCGGAGGCGTGCCGCTCGCCTATGGGATCTCGAGCTGGGTCCACCACGACGCTTTCGCCGCCGGCATGACGCTCACCTCCTTCCAGAAGGAAGAGCTCTGGCTCACGATCACCCAGGGGCTCTACGCCGTCGCGGCGATCCTCGACCTCAACTTCTCGCTGCGCCAGGCGACCATCATCCTGGTGCTCTTCTTGGTGCAGTTCCTGGGCAGCATCGCATTCGAGACCGCAGGTCTGCACGGCGTGACCGCGCCCTTCCATACCGGACTCTCGATCCTCTACGCGCTGCTCGCCCTCGAGCGCTTCGCCGCGCAGCGCCACGAGCTGAAACTGCGTTTGGCCGAGGTCTTCGGGAAGCCGTCCTGAAGCGATCGAGCCCCTAACGCTCCGACGCAGGCGCGAAGCGCGGGGCGTGCATGCGCTGGAAAGGCGCGCCCCAGACGTCGTAGCCGCGAACGAAGGCGCGGAACGGCTCGCCCGGGACGACGCACCGGACGTGGGCGGTCTCGCCGCCCGGCTCGAACTCGAGCGGGAGGAAGCCCGAGTCGAGCGGCCTCCCATCGGCGCCGGCGAAGCCGAGTTCCGCGGACGGGAACGACCCCGCGAGGTCCAAGCGAGCCATGAGCTCCTCGCCGGGTCCGGGTTCGCGTTCGATCGGGAACCAGCCCTCGTGTCCCGGCCGGCCTCCGAGCTCCACGAAGGTGAAGTCCACCAAGAGGATCGGCGCGAGATCGCCGGTGGGCGGGATGGAGCGCGTGTCCGCGCCGCCGCGAACGGTCACGCAGTACAGGCCCCGGCCCCGGACCTGGATCCGCCACCGGCCGCACTCGGGAGGTTCGAGCGTCGCGATGCGCATGTGTTCGAAGGCTTGGATCCGTGCGCGCTCGCCGTTGGCGAGCGGCGAGCCATCCGGGCGAAGGATGCGCACCTCCCCGAGATCCTGCACTCCGACGAAGATCTCGACGTGCGCGAGCAGGGTGTCGACGGGAAAGTCGAAGGAGCGCTCACCCTCGAGTTCGCCGTAGGCGAGCAGCAAGTCCTCTCCTCCGAGCGGGAGGTCGAGGCTCGACCGAGCGAATTCCCCCCGCGACCAGAAGTAGAAGTCGCCCCCGGTGACCGAAGAGGTCTCGAAGAACGTGGGATCTATGCGCAGGAGTTCCTTCCTCGCACTCCCAGCGTCCTGGGAAGGGCGGGCGCGGACGACCCACCCGATTCCGGCCAGGATCGAGAGCAGCGCCGCGACGATGCCGACCCGGAGAGCTATTCCCTGCCCATCGGTCGGGCCGGGCCATTCCTTGAGAGGCCAGCGCTTCGCAAGGGCGGGGGGAATCGGACGGGGCCGCCGACCTCTTGGTCCAAGGGGCCGGGGGCGGGTGGATCTACGGCCGCGGCGGACACATCGTCACGAACGGCCACGTGGAGGGGCTCGCCGAGGAACTCGGCAGGCACAACCTCGAAGGGGGGGGTGCGCCTGACGATCCGATTCGAAGGCGCCCATCGATACCTCGTCTTGAAAGGGCATGTCTGAGCAGGGGCCGCCGCGTCGAACGCGGCGGATGGGAACCTTCCCCCGGCCGGGGACGGAGTCGGACGCGAGTCCCCTCCGTCCCCGGCTCCTTGGTCCGGAACGTCTCTTCGCGGGCCTTCCGTCTCCCGATCGCTTCCCGATAGCGGGAACTTTCGATTTCGAATGCGACCGGGATCCGGAACCAGGAGTCGGAGGCGGGCATCCAACGATTACTTTTCCAGAGGGGAGAGGCCATGAAGCTCCGACGATGGGCGCACGAAGGAAACCATCCCGCCTACCTGCTGGGAGACGAGGCAACGAGCATCGGTCTCGTGATCGATCCTCCGCAGAACCCCGGACCGATCCTGGACGAGGCCGGACGCCTCGGTCTCTCCATCGAACACGTCTTCTTCACGGGGGACGTCGACGGCGCCTTTCCTTCCATGCTCCCGTTCCTCGAACGCGGCGCGCACATCTACCGCAGCGCTCGCTCGATCCCCCGTGCCGATATCACGCCTCTCCTTCCGGGGTGTTCGATCACGATCGGTCGCATCCGGCTCCAGGCCCTGCAGCACGACGCCCGACGCGTCGCCTACCACATCTACGAAGTCGGCGCGGACGGGAGCAAGGTACTCGCCCTCACCGTCGCTCCCACCGATCCGCCCGTGAGCGAGCCGGGAGGGGAATGCGACGGCTATCCGCGCTCCTCGTTCCTCCACTCCTTCAGCCGCTGGTAGAGCTTGGCGCGCGAGATGCCGAGCATCTGGGCGGCCAGGCGCTTGTCCCCCCCGGCTCGCTCGATGGCTTGGAGGATCGCGCGCCGCTCCAGCTCGGCGATGGGGAGGACCGTGCTCGCATTCTCGACCACCGCCTGAGTCGCGGACGGCGCGCTGATCGCGATGGGGTCGTCGAGATCCCCCTCGGTGAGCACGCACAGGCGCGCGATCTCGTTCTTGAGCTCGCGCACGTTGCCCGGCCAGGTCCTGCGGGCGAGCGCGGTGAGGAAGCGCTTGGAAGCCCGGCGGGGAGGCTTGCCTCCCGCTTCGGCCTCGAGGAAGTGTTCCACGAGCGGCGCGATGTCCTCGGGTCGCTCCGCCAGGGAAGGCATCGAGATGCGCACGCCGTTCAACCGGTAGAAGAGGTCGGATCGGAATCGTCCCTCGCGGACCTCGCGTTCCAGATCCCGGTTCGTGGCGGCCACGAGCCGAAAGTCGACCTTGCGCGCTTCGCTCTCACCGAGCCGCCGCACCTCCCCCGTCTCGAGGACGCGCAGGAGCTTCGCCTGCAGATCGAGGGGTAGCTCCCCGATCTCGTCCAGGAAGAGCGTGCCGCCGTGGGCCTCTTCGACCCGTCCGACGCGGTCGCGATCGGCTCCCGTGAAGGCGCCGCGCCGGTGGCCGAACAGCTCGGACTCGATCAGCGAGGCCGGCAGCGCGGCACAGCTCTCGGACACGAAGGGCTTCGAACGACGCGGGGAGAGGTCGTGCAGCGAACGAGCCGCGAGTTCCTTCCCGGTGCCGCTGGGGCCGACGACGAGCGCAGGGAGATCGCTCGGGGCCACCTTGGCGATCAGCTCGCGCACCTCGCGCAGGACCTGGGATCGGCCCACGAGGCCCGGGTTCGCTCCCCGCGGGCGAACCGCTTCCAGGACCCGACGCGCCTCGCGGAGATCCGTTTCGCGTTCGAGGACGCGCCGTTCGAGCTCGCGGTTCAGGGCCCGGATTTCGTCCATGCGGCGCAACTGCTGGATTGCCAGGGCCGCCTGGTCCGCCAGGAGGGCGCAGAGCTTCTCGGCCCGCTCGTCGAAGGCCCCCTTGCGGAGTCGGTGATCGACGTAGATGGCCCCGCGCAGGTCGCTCGAGACCTCGAACGGGACGCACAGGATCGAACGCAGCTCGAGCGACACGACCGAAGTCCGCTGGCCGAGCAACGGATCGTCGACGGCGTTCGAGACCCGTAGCAGCTTCATCTTCTCCAGGGCTTCGCGCACGACTCCCCCGGAGATCTCGAGCTCCGGCTGGGCGATGTCGCCGCGGAGCGAGTCGAGCGCCGTGTCGAAACGCAATTCACCGTGCTCCTCGAGCACCAGGAAGCCGCGTTCTGCGCCCGTGACTTCCAGGGCCTTCTCGACGATCACGCCGAGCAGCGATTCCAGGTCCTTCTGACGAACGAGCTGACGATTGATGTCGAGCAGGGCGACGATTTCCATCTCGAGTTCACCTTCTGTCTGCGCTGGATCCGATCGGCGCGTGAAATCTCCGGGCCAGGGATCGGGCTCGCCCAGGAGGTGCATGCGAAACGCAGCGGCTTCCGCCGCGCTCAGGCCCGCGGCGAGCTGCGCGAGCAGCGACTCCGCGCGCTCGCGCGCCGCCTGCGCCGGCTCCGGTTCGACGCTGCGTGCCGAGAGAGCGAACCAGAGTCGCGCAGCGCGGTCGTCTCGGCCGCGCTGCTCGAGCTCGAGGGCCAGACGCTCGACCCTCTTCGGATCGAATCCGTCGGCGCGCAGGCGGTCGAAGATCCGCTCGTCGAGATCGGCGAGGGTGGCCACGCCGCCCCCGTCCCGCGGCGGAAGCGGAAGGGGCGTCCCCGCCAGGCGAGCCTCCAGGATCTCCGCCTCGCGTGCCAGGCGAGCCAGCTTGAGGGATGCCGCGAGCCCGGCGGCCCGGCGCGCCAGGACGCTTGCCGTTTCCGCGTCGCCGCTCATCCAGGAGGCTCGCGCCCGCGCCAGGAGGATGCGCGGATCCGCCTCCTCGGCCTCGGTCGGGGCGTGCCCATTCTTGGACCGATCCCCGATCCGGACGCGCATCTCGAGTGCCTTCGCGACGAGGACCGGTGCGTGACGCCGCTTCTGGGCCCCGCTCATGGCGGCGGCCGCGCCCTCCAGCGTCTCGATCGCCGCCCGCGCACGGCCACGCTCGAAGTACGCGAGACCGAGCATGCCCCGCGCCGTGGCGGCGCCTTCGAGGTCGGAGAGACGGTGACGGGTCTCGAGGGAGGCGAGGAGCAGGGGCTCCGCTTCGAGGAGGTTGCCTTCCTCGCGCAAGAGCCCGCCGAGGGTGGCCTGGGCGTGGGCGAGCCCGGCCACGAGTCCGGCGCGATCGTAGAGCTCGATCGCACGCGCGAGCGCGGTATGGGCCTCGGCGAGCGAACCGGCGCCGCGTTCGATGATGGCCAGGTTGATGAGCAGCGCGGCCTCGAGGCCGGGGTCGTTCGCGGGACGGATCTCCTCGATCAAGGCCCGGGTCCGCGCGAGCGCCTCCTCGACGCGCCCCAGACGCTGGGCGCTCATGGCCGCACGCGACTCGACGAAGACGCGCTGGCGCCTCGAGAGCCGTCCCTCGCGCTCGAGCTCGCGCGGCGCGAAGGACTCGATCGCGCTCAGGACCTCGTCGTCCCTCCCGAGCGCGTGCAGGAGCTGGATCCGGCCGATCGCCGCGTCGATCCTGGCCGAGGGATGGATCTCGGGGGCCCGTTCGAAGTGGGCGAACGCGCGCTCGGTCTCGTTGCGGAGCGAAGCGATCTGCCCCCGGACGAGCTCGATCGAGGCGGCGAGTTCGGCCGAACGGGGGGTCCCGAGCGCGTCCAAGGTGCGCGCGGCGAACTCGGTCTGCACGAGCGCACACCAGGCTCGCGCCCGCTCGACCAGGAGCTCGGGCGCTTCCTCGGGGAGATCCACGGTGAGGGCCCGCGCGAAGCGCTCGAGCTCGTCGCCGATCTCGAGCGCCTTCTCGCCGCGACCCAGTTCGCGCAGGTGGGCGAGCTCCGCGCACAACGCCGTGGTCGTTGCGGGGCCGGGCTCGGCGAAGAACCGGTGCAAAGCGGAGCGCGCCTTGTCCCCGTCTCGTAGCTCGATCTGGCGCGCGCGTCGTTCGTGCAGGGAGCGCAGCTTGCGGAATCCGTTCGAGTCGAGCCGCAGCAGGGAGCGCTCCAGGAACGCCAGACCTCCAGCGCGTCGTTCCACCTCGATCCAGCCCTCGCGCCGCAAGCGCGCGACGCGCGGGGCGAGTGCCTGGGCATCGACCTGGAAGAAGAGCGCGAGCTCCTGGGCCGTGGCGTGGTCCCCGAGCAAGGAGAGCCCGAGCAGGAACTCGAGTGCGCCTTCGTCGAGAGCGGCGGGATCGGCCGAGGTTCCGCGATCGAGATCCGTGGAGGGAGCTTCGGGGATCTCGCCGGGTCGCAGGCGGAACCCGGGATCCTGGGGCAGGATCGCGCCCTGGTCCTGGAATCGAGCGAGGAGCACGTCGGCGCGGGTCGCCGAGCCTCGGCTCGCGAGTGCCAGGCGCTCGGCGAAATCGGCACGGCGCTCGGGGGCCTCGGAAGGGAAGTTCCGCTCGACGAAGCGCTTCGCCGCACCGGCATCGACCGGAGGCACATCTCGGAGCTGGAAGCGTTCCGAGATCGGGGGTTCGCCCCCGACCGCGAAGAAGCGGGGAGTCCGCTTGCGCCGGTGGATTCGCTCGAGCTCGCAGGCGCGCTCCAGGCTCTCCAGGGCCCGGCGCTTCCAGACGTCGGTCTCGTCGACCCACAGGGCGATCCAGTCCGGACTCGCCTTCGCCGTCCGGGCGGCCCAGGAGTCGAGGGCGACGCCGTTCTCCAGGTGGGCGACTTCGGCGGCGAGGTCGATCCCGAGCGTCGGCCGGCCCCGCAGCGAGGCGTGGAGCCGCAGGTGCTCCCAGAAGGGCTTGGAGTGCTCGCCGGGCGGCAGGCGGATCCACTGCGGAACCTGCGAATCCTCGGCGGCTCGCATCCAGGACTCGATCCAGGCATCGCGAGCGAAGGAAACCGGCCAGCGCAGCTCGGAGGAGAGCGAGGTCGGGTCGAGGCGAACCCCCAGCCGATCCGCGAGGAGCCGCCCGACTTCCGCCGCGGAGGCAGGCCGGCGACGGGGGTCGCGAGCCGTGAGCGACGCCACGAGATCTCGTGCCCAGGAGGGAAGCTCCTCGGGATCCGTGCCGGCGGCGTCGAGGAAGGAACTCTGCGGAAAGGAGGCATAGAACTCCCGTGCACTGCAGCGCGCCGGGGCGAGCAGCCGGTGGATCATCGCCCCGAGGGCGAACAAGTCCGCGCTCGGCCCGACCTCGAGGCCGAGGAGTTCCTCCGGCGCGATCGAGAAGAGCGTCCCGCTCACGCCCCCGCCGGGGGCGCTGCGCCGGCGAGCCAACCCGAAGTCGCACAGGACCGGATTCCCGTCGGAGGAGACGATCACGTTCTCCGCCTTGAGGTCGCGATGAACGAACCCGGCCCGGTGGAGGTGCTCGAGCGCGGGACAGAGCTTCGCGACGACACGCCCGATCTCCTCAGGCATGCGGTCCCTGGACCAGCCGAGCAGATCGGCTCCTTCGATCCATCGTCGGGCGAGGTAGCGGCCACCCCCCGGGAGCGGGCCGTGGTCGATCAGGGGGGCTACCCCTGGATGGTCGACGGCGCCGAGGACGAAGAGCTCCGAGATCGTCTCGGCCGCCGCCAGGTCTTGCTCCATGCGAAGGACCACGGATTCGCCCGCCCGCGCGGCCCGAACAACCAGGGTCGTCCGCTCTGAATGAAGGAGGCTCTCGAGTTGATACCCGGGCGGAAGCTCGATGGACTCACGGGGGTTCAAGGAAGGCCTGATTCTAGACAGCGGTCCAATTCTTGGACTTCGCCTCCCCTTGGACCCCTTCCCGGGGCCGGAGCGGCGGGTCGAGTACCTCGAGAAGCGAGCCCTGTTCCGAGGGCCGGGGTACCGAGCCTAGGCGCTTTCCGCCCTGGGGCTACCTCGGGACGAGAGCATCAGGTTTCGAACCTGGACCAGCGGGCCCGGGACGAAGCCGGCGATCAAGACCGCGTCGCGGCGGTGGATCGAGTAGGAGAGGAGCAGCACGTTGCCGATCAGGCTCAGCCACCAGAAGGCCACCGGGAAGTGGCTCTCGCTCTTGCGCTCGGTGGCCCACCACTGGACGACGAACCGGCTCGACCAGAACGCCTGTCCGATGACGGAACAGCCGAACCACAGCGGCACGGCCGCCAGGTCCTCGGGCAGCTTCCCCATGCCGGTCCAGAAGAGGACCGCGATCGAGACGGCGGCGAGGGGCAGGAGAACCATGCCGGGCAGGGTCCGTTTGCAGTCCGGCCGCGAAGCGATCCACAGGTTGCGAGCCGCGATCGTCGCATTGACCGCGTTTCCGGCGAAAAGGACGGGTTCTCCCGATGCCATCGTGTAGGTCCCGAGCGCCAGGGCCCCCGCGAGGGACAGCCACCAGAAGGACTTCGGGGCGATCGAGCGCCGGGCTCGCTCGGAAAGCAACCACTGGACGAAGAAGCGCGAGAAGAAGGCGGCGTTCCCGATCCACCCCAGGGCCTTCAGCCAGCTCATGGCCGGTCGTCGGTCGTGCAGCCCGGTGGCAGCGGTCGGATGATCCGGGTGCGCATCCAGCGCACCGCCAGGAGGTCCCGTAGGGCCCGGAAGGCGCGATTCCACACCCCGTACTTGGATGTCCCGCGCAGGCGAGGATGGTGGGACACCGGATGCTCGATCACCTGATAGCCGTACATGCGCATCAGGGTCGGCAGGAACCGATGCATCCCCTCGAACAGCGGGATCGACCGGATCGCCTCGGTACGGAAGAGCTTCAGGGAGCAGCCCGTGTCCCGTATCCGATCGCCGGTGAGACCGTTGCGCACCGCATTGGCGAACCGCGAGGAGAGCCGCCGGATCCAATCGTCACGGCGCTTCACCCGATAGCCGACCACGGCGTCGTTCTTCGCCAGCCGCGCGTGCATCTCCACGAGATCGAGCGGGTCGTTCTGCATGTCGGCGTCGAGCGTCGCGGTCAGCGGGGCGCGCGCGAAGCGGACCCCCGAGGCCACTGCGTTCGTCTGACCCCGGTTCTCGGGGTGGAAGACGCCCCGCACGCGTCCATCCTCCTCTGCGAGCTGGCGGATCAGGGCGGTCGAACCGTCGAAGCTCCCGTCGTCGACCAGGAGTAGCTCCCAAGAGAGCTTCCGATCGAAGACCTCCCGGACTCTCTCCACGAGGGGGCGCAGGTTCTCGACCTCGTTGTAGACCGGGGCGACGAGGGAGAGCTCGGGATCGGGAGCGGCCATGCTGGGATCCCGCAGACTAGCGCGCTCCCGCCGCCGGAGCGAGGCGCTGCGAGACGACGACGGAGCGCGACTTCTCGAGGGGGATGCGCCCCAGGAGGCTCCATTCCGGGGGCTGGGGCTCGGCCGGACCCTCTTCGATCGAGAGGAGCGTGTCTCCCACCGGGACCGCCAGGGGGTCTTCGGTGAACACGATCGGATGAACGACGTGGGCGAACAGGTTGAAGTCGCTCCAGAGCATCGTGTGCGTCGCGACGTTCCCCGGGAGCGCGGCGTCGATTCGGGCCGCCCGATCTCGCCGCTCGTGGAGGTCCGCGGGCCGCGGGCCGACCTCGACCAGCTGCAGCACCCGTCCGAGAGCGAGGATCGAGAGCGAGAGCGCGAGGCCGAGCCAGGGGGAGCGTTTCCCGACCCGGAACAGCGCGAGCGACAGGACGCCCGTCGCCACGGCGAGCGCAAGTCCCGCGGGACCGATCTCGAAGTCGAACTGGACGAGGCCGGTGCTTCGCGCGAGGGCCGTGATCAGGACCAGGACCCCCAGTGTCCCAGACAGGATCACGAACCCACGGACGAGTGAAGCCGCTGCACGCGGCGCGGAGGGCTCGCAGGCTCGCGAGAGCACGTGGCCCGCGAGGATCGAGAGCCAGGGCGCCAGAGGATAGAGGTAGCGCGCCTGGGCGCGCGGGAAGACGAGGAAGAAGCCGAAGGCGAGAGCGGAGGTCCCGAGGGCGATTCGCACCAAGGGGGACTCCAGCCAGAATCGGCCGCGCGGATGGAGGAGCGCGAAGAAGAGCAGCAAGGTTCCCAGACCAAAGGCTCCCAGGGAATTCAGCACGAAGCTCCCCCGCTCCATCCAGTAGCCGGGCCCTCTGGAACCGCCCGTGACCTCGCGTGCCCAGGTTTCCGTGAGTCTCGTCCAACCCAGGTCTTGGACGAGCAAGGCGAGCCATAGACCCGCCAGGGCGGTGCTCGCCACGAGGACGATCCCTCCCGTGAGGAGCACGGGTCGCGCGCGCGCGCGATCCACCCAGGCCGCGGCGAAGAGCGTCGCCAAGAAGAACACCCAGGCCGCCGGGCCCTTCGAGAGCACGGCGAACGCGAGCAAGAGCGCGGAAGCGGCCGTCGCCGCGGGCTTCCCCCGGCTTCCGATCCATGCGAGCGCGCTCGCCGCGAAGAGGGTCGTGCCGAGCAGGGCCTCGATCTCGGCGAGGGTGCCTTTCTCCAACACGAGCGGCGTGAGCAGGAAGAGCACGGCGCCCGAGAAGGCGCTCGACCACGGCAGGAACCTGGCGGCGAGCGCGAGCACGGTCCAGGCGCTGGCCAAGGTCGCCAGGGCCGAGGGCAAACGGGCGCTCGTCTCGTCGATCGTTCCGCGCACGCCTCCAACGACGGCGACGGTCCAGTAGAAGGCCGGGGGCTTGGCGATGTAAGGGCGGCCGAAGATCGTCGGGCGAACGTAGTTCCCCGAGGCGACCATCTCGCGCGCCGGGATCACGCGCCGTCCCTCCTCGTTCTGGAACTCGGGCTCGGCGAGGTTGGGCAGGTAGAGCGGGACCCAGAGCAACGCCAGGGCGATGCCTTCGAGGAAGGTGCGGAACGGGCTCGCCCCCGCGATCGAATCGGAACCGGGCATGGAGGGGACGCGATCGGCGGAAGGGTAGCGCGGTCGGCGGTCGAATCCGCGGATGACCCCGGAGATCGCCGTGGATCGAGGTGCGGGAACTCCGTGGCGGTCTTCGTTGTCTGCATGGACGCCGGACGGCTAGCCTGGGCGGCCGGTGACCCTGCAGCTCTATCTCTTGCGGCGACTGCTCTTCGCGTTCGCGGTCGCGTTGGGATGCCTGGGACTCGCCCTCTTCCCACCGAGCGTGCTCTCGGCGCTCTCGCGTCTGGGAGGCGTGGGCATCGAGGTCGTGCTGCGATACTTGCCCTTTCTCGCGACCGAGCTCGTTCCCTACCTCGTGCCGATGGCGTTCCTCCTCGCCGTCATCGGGACCTTCAGCCGCATGGCCGCGAATGGAGAGTGGGTGGCGATCCAGATGGGGCGCATCCATCCGGTTCGCGCCGCCCTGCCCGGTTTCTTTCTGGCCCTCGTGCTCTCGTCCGCCACGCTCTTCACGACTCACGCGCTCTTGCCGCCCCTGCGTCTCGAGCAGGAGGACTACAAGCGATCGGCTGCGCTGCACGTGGTGCGGGACCTGCTCCCCGGGCGTACGACGATCCAGATCGGCGAGTTCTCCATCGTCGGGCTCCAACGCCCCACGGACCAGCGCTTCGAGGACGTCGTCGTCCGCGTCCCGCCCTCCGCAGGCGAACCGGCGCGCCGGATCGTGGCGAAGTCCGCGGATCTCTCGCTCGCCGGCGATTCCTTCCAGATCGTGTTCTCGGATGCTCAGGTGACCACGAACCCCTGGCGCAACCGCGTGGAGAGGCTCGTCGTCAGGCTCCCGCTGGACGAGATCGTCACCGTGAACCGGACGGATCCTCGTCGTCCGAAGTACATGAGATCGAGCGCGATCCTCTCCGGCCTGGAGCGAGGGACCTTGCCCGAGGAAAACGCACGCAACTTCCAGTTCGAGGTCGAACGGCGCAACGCGCTTTCCGCGTGCTACCTCGTCTTCCTGATCCTGGGGATCCCGACCGGACTCCGGCTCCGGAGCGAGTCCATGCTGGGAGCGCTCGCGGTCACGGCGCTCTATGCCTGTGCCTACTACGTGATCTCGCTCAGGATCGGCAACCTCGCCGTGGAGGCGGAGAAGATCCCCGTCTGGCTCGGCGCCTGGTCCGGGAACGCGCTCGGGCTCTTCTTCTCCTTGGGCCTGATCTCGCGCTGGTGGAGACGATGAGGCTCGCCGGTCTCGACGTGGGCGGGCGCTTGGATCGCTACGTGGCGCGCGCCTTCGTCAAGGCCTTCGCCGTTTCCCTCTTCGCGGTCCTCGGCCTCTTCGTCGTCCTGGACCTGGCCGCGCATCTCGACGAGTTCCTCATCCGTTCGGGGGCCGGAGCCCAGTCCCTTCCGCTGCTCGCGGAGTACTACCTCCTGAGCTTGCCCTTCCTCTTCCTCCAGGCGGCTCCGTTCATCACGCTCGGGGCGGGCGCCTACACCCTGGTGCGCCTGGTCCAGACGAACGAGTGGATGGCTGTGCTCGGCGCTGGGATCTCGAGCCGCCGCATGCTCGCACCGGTGATCGCTCTCGCCCTGGCGCTGGCGGGATCGATCCTCGCCTTCCGCGATCGCGCAACCGAGCGCTTGGCCTTCCAGCGCGACCTGGTCCATGGCCGGCTCCTCTGGGGCCAGGAGCGTCCGTGGGCCGAGGCGGTGTGGGTCCGTGACCGTTCCGGCCGTCCCTTCTTCGTGCGCCGGTTCCAGGTGCACGGTGGGCTCCAAGGGGAAGCGACGATCGAAGGTCTCGAGGCCGACCTCTTCTTCGAGGGCCAATGGATGCGCTTTCGCGCGGACGAGGCGCGGTTCACTCGAGAAAGCGGGCGCGGCCAGTGGACCCTCGACGAGGGGGCCTCGCTCGAGTTCGAGGACGCTACCCGACAGCGTGAGCTCTCGCCCGAGAAGCTCGTTCACCTGGACTTCGAACCCCGGGACGTGCTGGCCGCCGCCAAGATGCGCGTGGATCCCGACAAGCTCTCTTCCTTCGAGATCCACGAGCTCGTCGCGCGCGACCCCGACAACATGCAGCTCCGGACGATCGAGCAGAACCTGTGGGCCTATCCCTTCGCCAACGTGATCTTCCTGCTCATCGGACTTCCCTTGGCCCTCTCGGTCGAGAAGCGGCGGGTGTTGCGCGGCGTGCTGGTCGGCGTCCTGACCTGCTTCTTCTACTTCGTGTTCGACTTCGTGTGCCGGTCGCTCGGCATGGAAGGTGCCCTGAGCCCCTTGATCGCCGGCTGGTTGCCGGCGGTCCTCTTCGGGAGCCTGGGGATCGTTCTCACCAGCGCCCTCTCCACCTGAGGTACGATCCTCGATCTGGAAGTTCGGTCCAGGTCCTGGATCCCAGGATCCGGCCTCATTCCGGTGGAAGGCGTGATAACCCCTTTCTCGTGGACTCGGGGGCGCCTCCACCTCGCTCCGAGGGACTGGAACGCATCGTGCCTGGCGGCGGGGTCCATCCACCCGAGACGTCATCATGAAAGCAGCAGGGACCGTCGTCGCGATCGTTGCCTTGGCGATCGCCTCTTCCGCCCAATCCGGGAAGATCTCGGTGTTCATCGGAGCTCCGGGCGGGGTCGGGGACGTCCGCGTCTTCGACGAGACCGGCCAGAACCCGTCGCAAGCCCCGGCCCCGCTCCAGGGGATCCAGCTCCTGTCCCTGGACTTCGCAGGGAGATCCATGCTCACGGAGCTCGTTCCGAGCGAGCCCAGGCTCCGGAACGACGTCCCTGGGGCCGCTCGGGTTCGGTTGCCGAATGGCGCCGGATCGCTCTACCGCTATCGCCACGACGACCCCGTGGGCGGACCTTCGATCTTCGGATTCTTCGCCGTCGATTTCGCCGGAATGGCGCGGCCGCTGGGCAGCGTCCAGGGCACGGGGCTGCTGGGCACCGACGATCCGTTCCCTGGAAGGGTCGGGGTGAGCCCGTCGGGCGATTCCCTCCTGGTCGCCACGAGCCTCGCCGCCGGAGGAGATCTGCTCGAGATCGACGTCGCTACGGGCAACGTGATCGATCGCACGGCGACCAGCGCACCGCTGGACTTCCTGCCGGGGAGTTTGCGATTGCTCCCGACCTGGGGAGCCGCGCTCTCCACGTCGGGACCGGTGCGCTTCGACCGGCAGGCGGGAGCGAGCGCCTCCTCCGTCCCGACCGTTCCGGCGGCCTACATCGCGGACGGGATCGTCGCGAGCGCGGACGGCAGCACGCTGGCCTACGTGGCTGGCCCCGATCCGACGCAGACGTCGATCTTCACGTTCCAGAGGACGGGTGCCGCGAATCAGGCCCTTCCCGCGGCCATGAACCTCTCGGGGCCGGGCTTCTTGCCCGATTGTCCGAGCGGTCCGACCCTGGCCCTCTCTCCGGACGGGTCCGAGGTTGCCTTCCGAACGGAGGAGGGGACGACGCGGGAGTGCTGGTCCAGGCCGGTGTCGGCGCCCGCGTCTCCATCCTTCCAGATCACCTCGAACGCGCTGTTCGAGGACACGCTGAACGACTCGGGAGTCATCGGATATCTCGGACCGAACGCGGCGCCCTCGAACACGATCGTGCTCGTGGTGGGCGAGCAGGGCGCGGTGGCCCAGGCGCTCGAGAACGCCGATGTCTACCGACTCGACCCGGCCGCGGGAGGTGCGGTCACGGTCACGAACCTCACCCTCACCTCGGGCGTGACCCAGCCGCCCTTCGCCAAGGGCCAGATCAACGTGGACGACGGTTTCTACGCCATCCCGGGAACGACGAGCGCCCTCTACTTCCAGGATCTCGGATCCGGAACGGGCGAGGTGCGCGCGGTCGACGTGAAAACCGGCGCGATCCAGGTCCTCGTCGATCAGGTGAAGAGCCTCGACCTCGTCGAGCTCGCCGCATCCGAGCTCGTGCTCGGGATGGAGCGGACGCTCACCGGGAAGCCGATCGATCTCTATTCCGTGCCGGTCAGCCTCGCAACGGCGCCGGTCCTCGTCGGACGCGCCACGAACGCCTGTCACTTTGCGAGTCCCTCCACACGGCCGGACGGGACCTTCGCCGCGGTGCTCGACCTGGGCGGGGTGGGATGGCTGGGTCGGATCCAGCTCCCCGGTGGAACCGGCCAGCTCCTCACGCAGAGCCTCCTGGCCTACGGGCCGACGATCGCGTTCACGCCGAGCGGAGCGCTCGCCGCCTCGGTCGCCGTGTCCTCCGGGACCTTCGTCTTCACGTGGTCGCCGACCGGAGCGCTCGGCCTCCTGCCGACCGGGCGCGTTCCGAGCTTCGTCCTCCCGGGCGCCTGAGATCAGAAGCGGCGCGTCGGGCTCCCGGCGTAGCCAGTGAGCTCTCCACCAACCGGCGTACGGAGGAGACGAGCACGACGATCTCCGGCATGGCGGTCTGCTTCATGCCGTCGTAGCCCCGTCTCGATGTTGAACGACGTCGGCGACCAGGGCGTAGGTTCCTTGCATTCGACCGCGGGCGCGTTTCACCGACCAGAGTCGAACGTGTAGTAAGGGCCCGTAACGAAACAACCTATCCCGATTCTCTCTTCTTGCTGCGCTTCTTGGTGGGCCAGATCGTGTAGTTCCAGTCGCCATGGAAGTCGCCACGCTCCAGAGCGATGGAGGCCATCTGCTGGT